>Ga0209187_1000503_pt1 | contig 65611 bp, 55 predicted proteins | sample BantaG_FD_187430 | JGI IMG/M metagenome (GOLD analysis project Ga0209187, IMG submission 187430) | Marine algal microbial communities from Bantry Bay, Ireland - BantryBay_4 metaG (SPAdes) (version 2) | ecosystem: Host-associated > Algae > Red algae > Unclassified | place: Bantry Bay, Ireland...
TAATCAGTTGTTGATTCCATTGTTTTAGAATCAAAGCCATTAAATATTTTCTATTTAATGAAAAAATACTGATTTTAATATCAACATCCAAAATGTGGATTGCCTAAATTATAACCCGATTGACCTGAAATGAAAACGAGAAAGCCAACTTTCATTATTATTTCCCTTATCTTTGTAAAAAATTTAAAATGAATCTCTTAGTACTAACTTTCGTTTTAACCTTCGCCTTAATAACTTTGGCTATTGCTGGCTTGTCTATAAAGTCTTTTTTTATTAAAGGTGGGCAGTTTAATGGTAGTTGTGCGCAAAACAATCCATTGTTAAAAAACCAAATTGGTGAGTGTACGCTTTGTGGTAAAGTGCCAGAAGGCGACTGTGCAGAACCTGAACAAAATAAGGGCGGCTTGCCTTTAGTTTAAGTAAGGTTTCCATTCTTTTCGGAAGTTTAAAATTATAAAGTTCATTATTAACTATTCAGTAGAAGTTAGAAGTCAGACCGCTTCGCTCTCAGAGGCCAGATAAATTCGGTTGAATGATTTCAAAAACATTCTTTTTCGTTCCAATTGTGTCTGATGTCTAACCTCTGACAAAATAATAGTCTGACTTCTGAATAGTTACGTTACATTATAAAATAAGAGTTCTACCATTCCGAGTGAAGTCTCAAAATCTCATCAATTTCATACATCCTCAAAACCTCATCCAAAAATCGCATATATTTGTATTTTATTGAGCAATCTATAACAAGCTATGCAAAAATCAAGATCTTTAAAAACTATATTAATTTCTATTCTTTTTAATGTAGCTATTTTTTCCGCTGTTACAAACAGTTTAGCCCAAGTTGGTCAAGTGCTGTGGGAAGATAATTTTGACACCATAGATTCATCGGTTTGGAACGAAGACCTTGGAGATGGTTGCAATATTGGCCTTTGCGGTTGGGGTAATGCAGAGTTGCAATGGTATTCGCCCAACAATGTAAACATAGAAGCCATACCAACCGAACCGGGCAACAATGCTTTGGTGTTAGAAGCACGTGATTTATCTGTTGGAGGAAGAAGCTTTACATCGGGCAAAGTAACAACCGAAAACAAGCTTTCCGTGCATTATGGTTTGATAGAAATACGCGCAAAAATACCTGACTTAAATACTGGTTTATGGCCCGCATTGTGGATGTTGGGCACAGCAAATGTTAACTGGCCAGCCAAAGGTGAAATTGATATTATGGAAATGGGACACAAGCAAAGTTCAAGAGCAAGTCAAGGTTATCCAAATGCAGATATTAATTCTTATGTAGGAGCAAATGCAATTTTTTCAAATGCAGATGGTTCACTTGGAAGTATCGCTTATGATGTAAACTACAACACACCATACGTAGCCAACAGCCCTTTAACAGATAGATTTGTTATTTACAGATTGTATTGGGAGCCAACTAAAATTAGATTTACTTTAGAAGATAATGGAGTAGAACACGACTTATATGCTGCGCCGCTACCTTTTAATTCAACTGGCCCTTTATCAGAGTTTACACAACCTTTTTATTTGTTAATGAATTTAGCAGTTGGAGGCAATTTTACCGATGCCGCTACTGATGCTCAAATAACAGCACCTTTGCCAGCAAAAATGTTTGTTGATTATGTTAGAGTTTCAGAATGGAATGGATATGGCTCGGTAGAAACCGATTACACCGCTTTACAAACAGAAAGTGGCACTTACGGTGTTTATACTGAAACTACTTCAACTACAGAAGATTTAGAGTTTGGTTTAGATGCAGAAATATATGTATGGGAAGGTACTTTGCAAAGCAATAACAACTGTACTGCGCCCGATGGTAGCAATGTTTTAGCATGGCAAAATACAGATACCAATACTTGGTTTGGTGCTGGTATCGCTTCTTTATATGGTAAAAATATGTCAAACTATGTTCAGGATGGGCAGTTGAAATTTAAAATAAAAATACCAGCTGATATTAGTTTCAGAATTGGAATTACAGATAATTTCACTAATGAAAGTTGGCTTGATTTTCCGGCAAATCAAACAAAATATGGTTTAGTGCGCAATGGAGAATGGGGCGAAGTTAGCATTCCACTAATTGATTTTGCAGGTTTAATAGCCTTTCAAGATATTGGTTATATGTTTGCCATATCAAGTTTAGCTAGCGATTTCCCTTCTTATATTTTTGATATGTGTATTGATGATATTGTTTGGGAAGAAACAACACAACCAATATGTGATTTAACAGTTAGTATAAATGGTTTGCCACCTTCTATTGGTTTAAATACGCCCATTACGCTAAGTGGTACACCAGCTGGTGGTACGTTTATTGGTACTGGTGTTATTTTTAATGCCTTTAATCCAAGTATTGCCGGGCCAGGCATTCATACAATAGTTTACAACTATAATGATGAAAATGGTTGTAGTGCTGCCACTAGCCAAATCATTTTGGTATTTGATATAAACTACACTTTCGTAAATTATAACTTAGGAACTGTGGCACCTTAAAAATAAAGCATCATAAAGAAAAAAATAATTTACTTTAACTATTTTGTAATTAGTAGTAGAGGTCAGAAGTCAAACAGCTTCGCTGTCAGACGTTAGATAAATTCGGATGAGTAAAGTCAAAAACGCTCTTTTTTGCCCAAATTATGTATGACGTCTAACATCTGATAGTGAAATGGTCTAACTTCTGAATAGTTATACTATTTTTAAGCCAAAAAACCCAAAGGGTTTGCACCTGAACTCGGCGACCAAAAGTTTACAATATTGGGAAATATATCGGTTAATTGAGTTGCCGATAGGGTAGAAGTTCCATTTTCGGCAAACCAGAGTACCAGTTCTGCAATATATTCATCGCAACTGGTAGAAGGTATTAATACACTATTACCAGTATCTGAGATAAGGATGAATTTTAGTTTTGCTAAAAGTATATCTTTCTTCCTCATACTCAAATATTAAAAAAATAAAAATTAAGTTATTGAAAACAAATGTATTTGTCAAGTATTACTGTTTATATTAAAATTTAAATTTTTTTTGAGAAATAGTTGTTTTTTTTAAATCAATAGTTACATTTGCAATTGTTACACGAAAAAGCGAAACGAATGCTTCCACATTTAACCTTTTTGCAGGTTACTGTTTCCAGTTTTTTCGAGCATATTTTTTGTTGATAAATGTATTTGATATTTTCAAAATTATATGTACCTTTGCAGGCCTTTAGTAAATTAAGTTTTATCAAGGTTTGTTCATTTCCTAAGAAATTATGTATAAGCCGATGTAGCTCAGCTGGCTAGAGCAGCTGATTTGTAATCAGCAGGTCGTGGGTTCGAGTCCCTCCATCGGCTCTTTTTCTTTGAAATATTAAAAAATTATTTGGGGGGATACCAAAGTGGCCAACTGGGGCAGACTGTAAATCTGTTGTCTTCGACTTCGTAGGTTCGAATCCTGCTCCCCCCACTTTTAAGCGGAAGTAGCTCAGTTGGTAGAGCATCAGCCTTCCAAGCTGAGGGTCGCGGGTTCGAGTCTCGTCTTCCGCTCAGAAATTAAAAAATGCCGTCGTAGCTCAGGGGTAGAGCACTTCCATGGTAAGGAAGGGGTCGTGAGTTCAAATCTCACCGTCGGCTTTTTAAACAGTAAGTGTATTATTAAACTATTTTTATATAATTAACGATTATTAAAAAAATTTAAATTTAAAGTCTATAAAGTTATGGCTAAAGAAAAATTTGAACGGAATAAACCCCACGTGAACATTGGTACAATCGGTCACGTGGATCACGGTAAAACAACTTTAACAGCTGCTATTACAAGAGTGTTGTCTGAGTCTGGTTTGGCGGAAAAAATGGATTATGCTACTATCGATTCTGCTCCTGAGGAGAAAGAGCGTGGTATTACCATTAATACTGCACACGTAGAATACGAAACAGAAAACAGACATTATGCACATGTTGACTGTCCTGGTCACGCCGATTACGTTAAAAATATGGTAACTGGTGCTGCTCAAATGGATGGCGCTATTTTGGTTGTTGCTGCTACTGATGGGCCTATGCCTCAAACCAGAGAGCACATCTTATTAGCTCGTCAGGTTGGTGTGCCTCAGTTGGTTGTTTTTATGAACAAAGCCGATTTAGTAGATGATCCGGAATTATTAGAGTTAGTAGAAATGGAAGTGAGAGAATTATTGAGCTTTTACGAGTTTGATGGTGATAATATTCCAATTATTACTGGTTCTGCATTAAATGCTTTAAACGGCGAAGCTGAAGGCGTTGCTAAAGTTAAAGAATTAATGGCAAGTGTTGATGAATGGATTCCTGTTCCTCCTCGTCCGGTTGATAAAGACTTCTTGCTACCTGTAGAGGATGTATTCTCAATTACAGGTCGTGGTACAGTTGCTACTGGTAGAGTAGAAAGAGGTGTTGTTAATACAGGTGATTCAATTGAAATAGTTGGTTTGCAGAAAGATTCAATGACTTCAACTTGTACTGGTGTGGAAATGTTTAGAAAAATTTTAGACAGAGGTGAAGCTGGTGATAACGTTGGTATCTTATTAAGAGGTATTGATAAAAACGACATCAAGCGTGGTATGGTTATCGTTAAACCTGGTTCTATAACTCCGCATACATTAGTAAAAGCAGAGGTTTATGTATTGTCGAAAGAAGAAGGTGGACGTCATACTCCATTCTTTAACAAATATCGTCCCCAGTTTTATATGCGTACAACTGATGTAACTGGTGAAGTTACTTTACCAGATGGCGTAGAAATGGTAATGCCTGGCGATAATGTTTCTTTAACTATCAAATTGATATACCCTGTTGCAATGGAAAAAGGATTGCGTTTTGCAATTCGAGAAGGTGGAAGAACAGTAGGTGCAGGTCAGGTAACAGAAATTTTAGAATAGTATTCAAATAATATAAAGTGATCTTATTAAATTAATAAGATCACTTATTTTTAAACGGGTGTAGCTCAGTTGGCAGAGCACTGGTCTCCAAAACCAGGTGTCGGGAGTTCGAGTCTCTCCACCCGTGCATTATAAATTATGATTTAGTTTTTAATAAATGAACAAGCTTTTAGAATACATAAGAGAATCTTATAACGAGTTAATGAACAAGGTAAGCTGGCCAACTTGGGCGGAACTCCAAAATAGTACAACTCTAGTTATTATTGGTTCTATCATTTTTGCTATAATCATTTTCGTTATGGATCAAATATCGGATTTTGCATTGAGCAATTGGTATAAGAGTGTGATATAAAATAATATTTCGGTGGTTGCAAATTCAAATTGGTACGTATTAAGAGTTATCAGCGGTAAAGAACGCAAACTCAAAGAATGGATTACTAAAGAAATTAGTCGTTCTGGCTGGACAGAGACTATTACGCAGGTTTTAGTGCCAACCGAAAAAATATTTAAAGTAAAAAACGGTAAAAAAGTAATTACTGAAAGAAACTTTTTCCCAGGTTATATAATGATTGAAGCTGGTGGAGGTAAATTATCAGGAGATATGATCAGCACAATATCTCAAATGACTGGTGTTATTCACTTCCTTGGTAAAAGCAATCCTCACCCAATGAAGCAAGCTGAAGTGAACAGGATACTTGGTAAGGTTGATGAAATGGAAGAAAGTGGTGAAAGCATTAATGAACCATTTATTATTGGAGAAACTGTTAAAATAGTTGATGGTCCATTTAATGATTTCAACGGAAACATTGAGGAGATATACGAAGAGAAGAAAAAATTAAAAGTAATAGTAAAAATATTCGGTAGAAGAACTCCTGTAGAATTAAATTTTATACAGGTAGAAAAAGTTTAAATATATGGCAAAAGAAATAGAAGCTTTCGTTAAACTGCAGGTAAGAGGTGGATCTGCCAATCCGGCTCCTCCCGTTGGCCCAGCATTAGGTGCAAAAGGTCTTAACATTATGGATTTTTGCAAGCAGTTTAATGCCCGCACACAAGATAGGCAAGGCAAAGTACTGCCCGTGGTAATTACGGTTTATAAAGATAAATCGTTCGATTTTATTATAAAAACACCACCAGCAGCAATTTTATTATTGGAAGCTGCCAAACTTAAAAAAGGATCTCCAGAAAGTAATCGTATAAAAGTAGGTAAAGTAGGGTGGGATGCCGTACAAAAAATTGCTGAAGAAAAAATGACCGACCTAAACGCTTTTACAGTACACTCAGCTATGAAAATGGTTGCTGGTACAGCAAGAAGTATGGGTTTAACAATGGAAGGGCCTGCACCTTGGGAAACCGAAGCCGCTAATTAAAAAAATAGTAAATAGTGAAAGTAGCAAAGAAAAGAAAAAAGGTTAACGAACTGGTTGATAAAAGTCAACAATATGATATTACCGAAGCGGCTGCTTTAGTAAAAAAAGTAAATACTGCAAAGTTTGATGCTTCAGTAGATTTACATGTTCGTTTGGGCGTAGACCCACGCAAAGCAGACCAAGCATTAAGAGGTACAGCCTCATTACCGCACGGTACAGGTAAAGAAAAAGTTGTTTTAGTATTATGCTCAGAAGATAAGTATGATGAGGCAAAAGAAGCTGGAGCTGATCACGTAGGTTTAGACGAGTACATTGATAAAATTACTGGCGGTTGGACAGATATTGATGTTGTAATAGCAAGTCCAAATGTAATGGCCAAGGTTGGTAAATTGGGTAGAATATTAGGCCCAAGAAATTTAATGCCAAATCCGAAAACTGGTACTATTACACCAAATGTAGGAGATGCTGTTAAGGAAGTGAAAAAAGGTAAGTTTTCTTTTAGAGTAGATAAATTTGGTATTATACATTCTTCAATTGCACGTACCTCATTTTCTGCTGACCAAATAGCAGAAAATGCATCAGAATTAATTAACATTTTAAACAAAATGAAGCCCAGTTCTGCAAAAGGAATTTATTTCAAAAGCATCTATTTGGTTTCTACTATGAGTCCGTCAATTCAGATAGATTTAAAGACAGTTAAAGGAGTATAATAATGACACGAAAAGAGAAAACAAGTGAAATTCAAACATTAAAACAGGAGTTAGAAGACTCTTCAGTTTTTTATGTTGCAGACTCTTCTACCTTAAATGTTGCTCAAGTAAACGATTTAAGAAGACTATGTCACAAAAATGATGTAAAACTTAAAGTAGCAAAAAATACTTTAGTTATAAAAGCTTTAGAGGCTATAGAAGGCATTAATTATGAAGAATTATATCCTGTTTTGGCAGGCCCAACTTCTTTAATGTTTAGCGAAATAGCCAATGCTCCAGCAAAAATTATAAAAGAATTTCGCAAAAAACACGATAAGCCAGTTTTAAAAGCTGCTTACATTGATAGCGATTGTTATATAGGTGATGAGCAAGTAGATGCTTTGGCTTCATTAAAATCAAAAGATGAGTTAATAGGTGAAATAATATCATTATTACAATCTCCTGCCAAAAACGTTATTTCAGCACTTCAATCAAGCGGAAATAAGTTAGCGGGCATCTTAAAAACATTATCTGAAAAAGAATAGGAATTAGAATACTCCAATTATATAATAAATTATTAACAAGTATAAATAAAGTAAAATGGCTGATTTAAAAGCATTTGCAGATCAATTAGTAGGCCTTTCGGTAAAAGAGGTAAACGAACTAGCTGAAATTTTAAAAGATGAGCACGGTATTGAACCTGCTGCTGCAGCTCCTGTAATGATGGCAGGCGGTGCCGGTGGCGGTGAAGCTGCTGAAGCACAAACCGAATTTGATGTTATCTTAAAAGCACCAGGCGGTGCTAAGCTACAGGTTGTAAAAGTAGTAAAAGAAATAACAGGCTTGGGTTTAAAAGAAGCAAAGGATATCGTTGATAATGCTCCGAAAGCAATTAAAGAAGGTGTACCTAAAGACGAGGCTGACGCAATAAAATCTAAATTAGAAGAGGCAGGCGCAGAAATTGAAGTTAAATAGGATACGCATACTTTTTTAAATAGTAAGTGTAAACGTAGGCTTAAGGATGTAAATCCTTCAAGCCTTTACGTATTTTAGGTAATCTTTAAATACGATGTAAAAATATGAAGGCAACGCTAAAACAAAGAGTTAACTTTGGTAAAATAAAAAAAACTGTTGAATATCCAGATCTATTAAATATTCAAATTCAATCATTTGAAGAGTTTTTTCAAATAGATACTACACCCGATGAGCGAGAGGAGGAAGGCTTGCACAGAGTTTTTAGTGAAAATTTTCCAATAACAGATGCGAGAAATATTTTCGTATTAGAATTTTTGGATTATCACATAGATCCGCCACGCTATTCTATTGAAGAATGTATTGAAAGGGGTTTAACCTACGCTGTTCCGTTAAAGGCAAAGCTAAGGTTATCGTGTAATGATGAAGAGCACGTTGATTTTCAAACCATTGTGCAAGATGTGTTTTTAGGTAATATACCATATATGACACCTAAAGGTACTTTTGTTATTAATGGTGCCGAAAGAATTGTTGTATCACAATTACATCGGTCACCTGGTGTGTTTTTTGGTACCAGTTTTCACCCTAACGGTACAAAACTTTTTTCTGCTAGAGTAATTCCATTTAAAGGTGCTTGGATTGAGTTTGCAACCGATATTAACAATGTAATGTATGCATACATTGACAGGAAAAAGAAATTTCCGGTTACAACATTGCTAAGAGCTATTGGTTACACAAAAGATAAAGAAATTTTAGATTTGTTTAACCTTGCGGACGAAATAAAGGTAAGTAAAAAATCGCTTAATGATGCTATTGGAAGAAAGCTTGCCGCAAGAGTTCTAAAATCATGGATTGAAGATTTTGTAGATGAAGATACAGGCGAGGTAGTATCTATTGAAAGAAATGAAATTATACTTGAAAGAGATACTAAAATTGAAGAAGAACATATTGAGTTAATTTTAGAAACCGAAACGCCAACTGTTTTATTACAGCGTGAAGAATTAACGGCTGACTTTGCTATTATATATAATACCTTACATAAAGATACTTCTAATACAGAATTAGAAGCATTACAGCACATTTATCGCCAATTGCGTGGTACTGATCCACCAGATGAAGAAACAGCACGTGGCATTATAGAAAAATTGTTCTTTTCTGATAAACGATACGATTTAGGGCAGGTAGGTCGCTATAAAATTAATAAAAAATTAGCACTTACAACACCCGATGAAGTTAGGGTTTTAACAAAAGAAGATATCAATTCAATTATTACCTACTTAATAAATTTAAGTAATCAAAAGGCAGATATTGATGATATTGATCACCTTTCTAACAGAAGGGTTAGAACGGTAGGAGAGCAATTATACTCTCAATTCGGAGTTGGTTTAGCTCGTATGGCACGTACCATTCGCGAGCGTATGAATGTTCGTGATAATGAAGTGTTTACACCAGTTGATTTAATCAACGCCAGAACATTATCTTCTGTAATTAATTCGTTTTTTGGCACAAGTCAATTAAGTCAGTTTTTAGATCAGTGCAATCCACTATCTGAAATAACACATAAAAGAAGAATTTCAGCTTTAGGCCCTGGTGGTTTATCAAGAGAAAGAGCAGGTTTTGAAGTTAGAGATGTTCATTATTCCCATTATGGTCGTTTGTGTACTATTGAAACACCAGAGGGGCCAAACATTGGCTTAATTACAACACTTTGCGTACATGCGAAAGTGAACAAAATGGGTTTTATACAAACACCATATAGAAAAGTTCAAGATGGTAAAGTAATTTTGAAGGGTGATGCATTATACTTGACTGCCGAAGAAGAAGATATAAAAATTATCGCACAGGCAAATGCACCAATAGATGATAAAGGTAACTACGAAAATTCAAGAGTTAAATGTAGAGAACATGGTGATTTCCCAGTTTATGAACCTACAAAAATTGAGTTTATGGATGTTGCACCCAACCAAATTGTTGGAGTTTCTGCTTCTTTAATTCCGTTTTTAGAACACGATGATGCTAACCGTGCCTTAATGGGATCAAACATGCAACGTCAGGCAGTTCCTTTAATGGTAACCGATTCGCCAATTGTAGGTACAGGTTTAGAAAAAAAGGTAGCTACCGATTCCCGAATGTTAATAAATGCAGAAGGAAATGGAATTGTACAATATGTAGATGCTACCGAAATTATAATTAAATACGAGCGTACAGATCAAGATCGATTAATAAGTTTTGATGGTGATGAAAAGCGTTACCCATTGGTTAAGTTTAGAAAAACAAACCAAGGAACTTGTATTAACTTAAAACCAATTGTACGCGAAGGAGATAGTGTTGTAAAAGGGCAAATACTATGCGAAGGCTTTGCAACACAAGCTGGTGAATTAGCGCTTGGTAAAAATTTAAAAGTAGCCTTTATGCCTTGGAAGGGATATAACTTTGAAGATGCAATTGTTATATCAGAACGTATTGTTAAACAAGATGTATTTACCTCCATTCATATCGACCAGTACGATTTAGAAGTTAGAGATACTAAGTTAGGAGAAGAGGAATTAACCAACGATATTCCAAATGTAAGTGAAGAAGCCACCAAAGATTTAGATACCAATGGTATTATAAGATTAGGAGCTCACATTAAAGAAGGGGATATCATTATTGGCAAAATCACTCCGAAAGGTGAATCCGATCCTACACCAGAAGAAAAATTATTAAGAGCAATTTTTGGTGATAAAGCAGGTGATGTAAAGGATGCTTCTTTAAAAGCAACACCATCTACCACGGGTGTAGTAATTAACAAAAAGATTTTTGCCAGAGCTAAAAAAGATAAATCTAGCAAAACTGAAGAGAAGAAACTGATTGAAGATTTAGAAGCAATACACAGCAAAAAGTTGATTGAGCTTGACGAATTGTTAAAAGAAAAGCTGACCATTTTATTAAAAAATGCGAAGTCAACTGGTGTAATTAATAATTATAACGAAGAGGTAGTACCTGTAAAAGTTAAGTTTAGCCAAAAGGTAATAAGTAATTTAAATGTAAATGAAATACCCGCTGGTAATTGGACGGATGATGACGATGTAAACAAACATCTAAAACGTTTATTAAACAACTACAACTTTAAAGCTAACGAAGAAGAAGGTCGCTTAAAACGCGAAAAATTTAATATTAGCATTGGAGATGAATTACCTACCGGCGTTTTAAAATTAGCTAAAGTTTATGTAGCCAAAAAGCGAAAACTTAAAGTAGGAGATAAATTAGCAGGTCGCCACGGTAACAAAGGTATTGTAGCACGTTTGGTTAGAGAAGAAGATATGCCGTTTTTAGAAGATGGTACGCCTGTTGATATTGTTTTAAATCCACTTGGGGTACCTTCAAGGATGAACCTGGGGCAAATAAACGAAACAGTATTAGGTTGGGCTGGTGAAAAATTAGGGTTGAAATTTGCTACCCCTATTTTTGATGGAGCGCATTTGCAGGAAATTGATGATTACATTGAAAAAGCAGAATTGCCAGAAGGTGGTGTAACACATTTATATGATGGCGAAACTGGCGAACGTTTTCACCAACCAGCAACAGTTGGAGTAATTTATATGCTTAAATTATCGCACATGGTTGATGATAAAATGCATGCTCGTTCAATTGGTCCATATTCATTAATTACACAGCAGCCGCTTGGTGGTAAAGCACAATTTGGTGGGCAACGTTTTGGTGAAATGGAAGTTTGGGCCTTAGAAGCTTATGGCGCATCTAACATCTTACAAGAATTATTAACCATTAAATCTGATGATATTGTTGGTAGAGCAAAAGCTTATGAAGCCATTGTAAAAGGTGACAATCTGCCAAAATCAAATATACCAGAATCGTTTAACGTATTAATACACGAGCTACGAGGTTTAGCATTAGATTTAGTATTTGAATAAAATTAAATAACCGGTTTAAAACTTAAGGAGGAAATATGCCTTTTAAAAAGGAAAATAAAATAAAATCTGAGTTCACTAGGGTAACCATTACGCTTTCATCTCCCGATACTATTTTAGAGCGTTCTTATGGTGAAGTATTGAAACCCGAAACTATAAATTACCGGACATATAAACCAGAGCGAGACGGACTGTTTTGCGAACGTATTTTTGGCCCGGTAAAAGATTATGAATGTTATTGTGGTAAATACAAGCGTATTCGTTACAAAGGTATTGTTTGTGATAGATGCGGGGTAGAAGTAACAGAAAAAAAAGTGCGTAGAGAAAGAATGGGTCACATTAAGTTGGTAGTTCCTGTTGCGCACATCTGGTATTTTAAATCCCTACCAAACAAAATAGGTTATTTACTGGGTTTATCTTCTAAAAATTTAGAAACGCTTACCTATTACGAGCGTTATGTAGTAATTCAAGCTGGTGCTGCCGAAGAAATGGATATGAACCACATGGATTTAATTACCGAAGAAGAATATTTAGAGGTTTTAAGTAAATTACCAAAAGAAAATCAACAATTAGACAACAGCGACCCAAATAAATTTATTGCAATGATGGGCGCCGAAGGCATCCGTGAGTTATTGTCAAGAATTGATTTGGATGAATTGTCTTATTTCTTACGTCATAAAGCGGCAACAGAAACATCTCAGCAACGTAAAGCAGAAGCCTTAAAGCGCTTAAAAATTGTTGAAGCTTTTAGAGATGCGAACAAGCGTATTGAAAACAAGCCAGAGTGGATGATTATTGAATATTTACCAGTAATTCCACCAGAACTTAGACCTTTAGTGCCTTTAGATGGCGGTCGTTTTGCAAGTTCAGATTTAAATGATTTATACAGAAGAGTTATTATAAGAAACAATCGTTTAAAACGACTAATTGAAATTAAAGCTCCAGAAGTAATATTACGTAACGAAAAACGTATGCTTCAAGAAGCGGTAGACTCTTTATTTGATAATTCAAGAAAATCTAACGCAGTAAAAGCAGAAGGTGGTAGAGCTTTAAAATCACTATCAGATGTATTAAAAGGTAAGCAAGGTCGTTTCCGTCAAAACCTATTAGGTAAAAGGGTAGATTATTCTGGCCGATCGGTTATTGTAGGTGGCCCAGAAATGAAAATGCACGAATGTGGCCTACCTAAGGATATGGCAGCAGAATTGTTTAAGCCATTTGTAATTAGAAAATTAATTGAAAGAGGTATTGTTAAAACAGTAAAGTCAGCCCGGAAATTAGTAGATAGAAAAGAGCCGGTAATATGGGATATTTTAGAAAATATTTTAAAAGGTCATCCAATATTATTAAACAGAGCTCCAACACTTCACAGGCTTTCAATACAAAGTTTCCAACCAAAATTAATTGAGGGTAAAGCAATTAAATTGCATCCATTAGTTTGTGGTGCTTTCAATGCCGATTTTGATGGTGATCAAATGGCAGTACACGTTCCATTAGGTAGTGGAGCTATATTAGAAGCACAGTTGTTAATGCTTTCTTCGCATAACATTTTAAACCCACAAAGTGGCGAGCCTATAACATTACCTTCGCAGGATATGGTATTAGGGCTTTACTACATTAGTAAACTTAGGGTTTCAACTGAAACACGTAAAGTGCTTGGTGAGGGAAAAATGTTTTACTCGCCAGAAGAAGTGGTAATTGCTTTTAACGAAAGTAAAGTTGAATTACACGCGCCAATAAAAGTTAGGGTAGATGATCTTGATGAAGAAGGCAATCCAATAAATCATTTAATGGAAACAACTGTTGGCCGGGTATTGTTTAACGAATCAGTTCCACCAGAAGCAGGATTTATAAATAAAGTTTTAACCAAAAAAGAACTTAAAAAAGTAATTAGTCACGTAATGAAACAAACCAACGTGGCAGAAACTGCAAAGTTCTTAGATAAAATTAAAGATCTTGGTTTCTATTGGGCTTTTAAAGGAGGTTTATCTTTTAACTTAAAAGATATTATTGTACCCGAAAGTAAAGATGTTTTAGTTAAAGAAGCGCAAGATAAAATTGAAGAGGTAACGAATAACTATAATATGGGATTTATTACCAACAACGAGCGTTACAACCAAATTATTGATATTTGGACAAGAGCCAGCTCGCAGTTAACCAATACCTTAATGGATCAAATTTCAACAGATGATCAAGGGTTTAACTCTATTTTTATGATGTTGGATAGTGGAGCAAGGGGATCCAAAGAACAAATTAAGCAGCTTGGTGGTATGAGGGGTTTAATGGCAAAACCACGTAAGTCTGGTAGCAGCGGTGGTGAAATTATTGAAAACCCAATTTTAGCCAACTTTAAAGAAGGCTTGTCGGTGTTAGAGTATTTCATTTCTACACACGGTGCACGTAAAGGTTTGGCAGATACAGCTTTAAAAACTGCAGATGCCGGTTACCTAACCCGTAGGTTGGTTGATGTTGCGCAAGATGTAGTAATACACGATGAAGATTGTGGTACATTAAGAGGTATTGAAATTGCAGCTTTAAAAGAAAATGAAGATGTTATTGAATCATTATATGACCGTATAGTAGGTAGAACCTCATTACACGATATTTACGACCCAATTTCGGAAGATTTAATTGTAGAAGCAGGTACTGAAATCAATGAATTTATTGCAGAAAAAATTGATAAGACTGCTGTTGAAAGAGTAGAAATCAGATCAGTGTTAACTTGTGAATCGCGCAAAGGGGTTTGTGTAAAATGTTATGGCCGTAACTTAGCCACTAACTTAACTGCACAAAGAGGTGATGCAGTAGGTATTATTGCAGCCCAATCAATTGGTGAACCAGGCACACAGTTAACCTTACGTACATTCCATACAGGTGGTACAGCATCTACAGGTGCTACCGAGTCGCAGCATATTGCTAAATTTGACGGTGTAATTGAGTTTGAAAGTTTACGTACCGTAAAAGTAAAAGATGATAGTGGTAAAGACAAAATAGTTGTGCTGGGTCGTACTGGTGAAATTAATGTTTTAGATGCTCAAAATGGTCGTCAATTAATTTCTTACAACATACCTTACGGTTCTGATTTGTTTGTGAAAGATGGTCAGAAAATTAAGAAAGGCGATGGCATCTGCTCTTGGGATCCGTTCAACGCTTTAATTATGAGCGATTTTGATGGAGTAGTTGATTACGAAGGAATAGTAGAAGGTGTTACTTTCCGTGAAGAAGCAGATGAACAAACTGGTCACGTTGAAAAAGTGGTAATTGAGTCGAGAGATAAAACCAAAATACCAACACTATTAATATTAGATAAAAAGGGCGGTGAGGTTTTAAAATCTTACAACTTACCAGTTGGTTCGCATATAAGCGTAAACTCAAACGATAAGGTTAAACAAGCTAAAACCATAGCTAAAATACCAAGGGTTTTAGGCAAGGTGCGCGATATTACAGGTGGTTTACCACGGGTAACCGAATTATTTGAAGCACGTAATCCATCTAACCCAGCAGTAGTTTCCGAAATTGATGGAGTTTGTTCTTTTGGTAATATTAAGCGTGGTAATAGAGAAATTATCATAGAATCAAAAGATGGTACTATCAAAAAATATATGGTTTCTTTAACCAAGCATATCTTGGTGCAAGATGGTGATTTTGTAAAAGCAGGAACGCAACTTTCTGATGGAGCCATTACACCAAACGATATTTTAAATATTGAAGGACCATATGCAGTACAAAAGTATATTGTAAATGAAGTACAAGAAGTTTATCGTTTACAGGGTGTAAAAATTTCTGATAAGCATATTGAGGTAATTGTACGTCAAATGATGCGTAAAGTAAACATTGAAGATTCTGGAGATACTATTTTCTTAGAAAATACACCAGTTGATAAGTTTGATTTTATAAAAGTTAACGATGATATTTTTGATAAGAAAATAGTAGTTGAAGCAGGCGATTCTGCAAGCTTAAAAATTGGGCAACTCATTAGTTTACGTCAGTTAAGAGAAGAAAACTCTGTATTACGCAGAAGTGATAAACAATTGGTAGATGTACGAGATGCAATACCAGCAACTTCTAAACCTTTATTACAAGGTATCACAAAAGCCTCATTAGGTACAAAAAGTTGGATTTCAGCAGCTTCTTTCCAAGAAACAACCAAAGTACTGTCATTAGCTTCAATAGAAGCAAAACGAGATTATTTAGAAGGCTTAAAAGAAAACGTAATTGTTGGGCACAAAATACCAGCAGGAACTGGTATGCCTTACTTAGAAGATTTAATAGTAGGTTCAAGAGAAGAATTCGATAGGTTAAATGCTCCTGAAGAAAAAGAAGTGGAAGAAGCTCCAAAAGAAGTTTCTGATGTAATTCTTTAGACCGTATTTTATACTTAAAATAATTTATAATGCCGGACAGTTTTGTTCGGCATTTTTTTATGGCTGTCTAAAATCATCACCGATCAATCATATTTTTCTGCTGCTTTTTTTAAGTTGGCTTTAATGCGGTTACGCAACCTACGGGGAGCAACTACCTCTAACGATTTTCCAAAACCCAACAGTAACCTTTCAAATTCATAGTTTAAATGTACGCTCAATCCAATCAAAATGCTACCATCATCGTACTGTTCTAATAATTGTTGACTTTTATGAAATGGCTTTGTAAGCACATAAGGCGCATTAGAAACATCTACCCTAATCCTTGCATCTATTAATGCATTATCGCCCATTACGGTTACGCCAATAGTGTTTTTATAAAATGCAGAACCATCAAAGGCATCTTCTACATAGGGGCTGTTCCATTCAAATGCAATACTTACAATTCTGTCCAAAGCAAAAGTGGTTATTTTTCTATCTTCAAACTTTTTCCCTATCACAAACCATCGGTTATTATATTCTTTTAAAATATAAGGATAAAAAACAAATGAGGTAGGTTTGTCAGCTTTAAAAGATTGATATTCAATGTTTAGCGTAATTTTTTTTAAAATGGCTTGATATAAAATCTCTAAGTACTCCAGGCCTTTCAACTGTTCATTTTTTTCCAAAAAAATAATTGGTAACTGTTGATGTTCTTCTGTGTATACTACATCTTCTAATTTTTGAATAATACCTCCTAACTCATCAAATATACTAAATTCTTTAAATTGTTTAAGTATGGCTATAGCCTCTCCCAACACTTTAATATCTTCCCCAGTAACAGGTATATTAGTTATAGAATATTCAGGATCATCGTATTTATAATATTTTTTTTCGTATACAATAATTGGAGCATTATAGCCCAGTTTGTCACTACGCATCATTGCAATGTCGTTTTGGATGCAACGTTTACTAACTGCACTTTCTTTGCCCTCATATTCGTACAAGGCATCTGAGCAAGCATCAATTATATCTATTATAGTCCACCTTCTATAGCTATTTTGCAAACATTTATCAATAGTTTTATAGCGTATTAAGGCATTCTTATTTTGAGCCATTGTTTATGTTATTTTAAATATAAAACTACAAAATATGCTTAGAGCTTCTAAATTTGAAACAATTTTTTTTTGAAGCGAAACATTTTACTCGCCTAAAAGTGCAGCCCGCTATACGCTACTTCCGTTTCTGGTATTTGTTATTTAATTTAATAGGCCAGAAAACGGAAACACTACTATCGGGGCTAAAACTTCCAATTTCGCAGGCACGTAAAAGCTATTCAAAAAAGCATCTAAACCATATTTTCAACATTTTTAAAACTACTTTTTTTAAAAATAATGTAATTATTCAGTAGGGGTCAGAAGTCAGACCGTTTCGCTCTCAGACGTCAGATAAATTCGGTTGAGTGAGGTCAAAAACGCTCTTTTTCGCCCTTCTTGTGTCTAATGTCTAACGTCTGATAATGAAATAGTCTGACTTCTGAATAGTTACAAAATAATGCCAAAATTATATTCATCAACGCAAAAACAGTGCATACTTATAGTTCATCTTTGCATCAACATATAAATAAAAAAATTATGAAAGAAGCATTACCAATTAACGGAAATACTTTAATTAAAATGGGCTATCAACCTGCAAAATGGTTTAGTGAAGCATTAACTCACATCAATAAAAATAAATTGAGCAACGAAGCCTTGCATCAATATTTAGAACAATTTAAAACACCACCAGCTGTAAAATTGTTAAGTGAACCGGCGAAATTTTCAGTAAATATTGAAGCAGAAACCGACCTGGAGCAAGAAAATGTGAACGCTGTAATTAATACAATGAACACGCTAATGAAAACGCCAACTTTAGTTAACGGAGCCATTATGCCCGATGCCTGCCCAACAGGAGCAATAGGCATAATACCAGTTGGAGGAATTGCAGTTGCAAAAAATGCCATTCACCCTGGTATGCATAGTGCAGATATCTGTTGCTCTGTAATGCTGTCCGATTTGGGTAAGGTAAACCCAAAAACTGTTTTAGATGCCGCTCAGCAAGTTACCCATTTTGGCCCTGGTGGAAGAGAAAGAGATCTACAATTCCGTTTTCCAACCGAATTGTTAGAAATGATGAAAGCCAACCATTTGTTAAACGATGGCAATTTAATACAAGTGGCGCGCAAGCATTTAGGCACACAAGGTGATGGCAATCACTTTTTGTTTGTTGGCCAATCTGCCAAAACAGGAAATACAATGTTGGTTACACATCACGGTTCGCGCGGTTTTGGTGCAAAAGTGTACAAAAAAGGAATGGCAATTGCAGAACGATTTAGAAAACAATTATCTCCTGAAACACTTAAAGCCAATGCCTGGATACCTTTTGATACCGAAGAAGGTCAACAATATTGGGATGCTTTACAAGTGGTGCGAGCCTTTACAAAACAAAACCATATTTGTATTCACGATGCTACCGCACAAAAAATTGCTGCTACCGTAAAAAACCGTTACTGGAATGAACACAACTTTGTTTTTAAAGATGGAGATTTGTTTTACCATGCCAAAGGGGCAACACCTTTAAATCCTAAATTTATGCCAGACATTACCGGACCACGATTAATACCCTTAAACATGGCAGAACCCATATTAATTGTTGAAGGTGAAACTACTGTTAAAAACTTAGGCTTTGCTCCGCACGGCGCGGGTAGAAATATTAGCCGGACAAAACATAAAAAGTTAAAAGCAGGAAAAACTTTTGAAACCATTTTTAAGGAAGAAACAGTTGGTTTAGATGTACGCTTTTTTTCTGGCGAGATTGACATTAGCGAATTACCTTCCGCTTACAAAAATGCAACTACGGTACGCCAACAAATGAAACAATTTGGCTTAGGTAAAATAATTGATGAAGTACTACCGTACGGTTGCATTATGGCTGGCGATTATGAAAAGAATGCACCCTGGCGAAGGAAGCGTAAGTGATGCGTTAAACCAATTAATCCAAACTAATTCCCCTTTCAATTTTGAAGGAATGTTACAAGTGCTGGGATAGTTCATTTTCCTTAATTTATAAAGCTTATTTTTTTTCTTTAGAAAAAACGGTTAATTTCTAATACTTAAATATCCCCAACTACTGCTTGAAATTACACAAATTCAAACCATAATATTAAGTTGTGGATAACTCATATAACTTAGATAGAACTAAAAATAATTAAATTTTTATATTCGATCTATTGATACATAATGCTATGTCTGCTTAGATTTCTGAATTAACGTTTTGATTGAATGGTAAAGTTGTCAAAGTTTCAACTCCTTGTTTTAATGGAAAATACTTTGAAGCAACTAAACCTATCGTGTTTCAATCTCTGTTATCTTAGATTTTTGTCACAACTAAACCATCGTTAAAAATAAATTGTTATATTTGTAGCGTTCCATTATTTGATGTCAAGAAAATGATTAAAATTGGAATGAATTTTATTTGGGTTCAGTTCGTCTCATTAGCGAAATTAGGGCTGGAGTTTAATCGCACCAACAAAGAAAATACTTTAAATGGTAACTGGTATTTTGCAGAATACCAGTTGCTTTTTTCTTGCTGTAAATATACAAAATTACAGCATGTAATTATATAAAATTCATAATTTCTATCATAAAAAGCTAAAGAGTATTTAAAATTGAAATGTCAGATAAAATTACTACCATAACATTTAAATATACAGCCAACATTTTTATAAATGCTGGAATACTTGGACTTTATAAGTATGTTAAAGAGTACAAAGCTCGTTATCAAGATAAGTACCATTCTCTTTCTTTTAATCTAAAAAATAATCAACTTACAATTAGCTGTGATGAGTTAATTCCTTTATTGGAGGATGTGTATTATTATATGGGGATTGAAATGTATGATACCGCAACAAAGAAACAAAAGGAAGAGAAGCTAAATGTATTTTACATAGAAGATAAAAATAAATTTGAGCCATTCCCGAAAATGAATACTTATGGTTTAACAGAATTATTGACCAATAATGCTCAAGGTACCACTCGTAAAGCTGCTAATACTTATAAAATTGCAACTTTAAAAAAAGAAAATGAAAATTTAGCCAATAAGATACAAAGCTATTTTGAAACCAATAATTTAAAAATGCTTTCTAAAGTGTACTTAAATGAATCGTACACTAAAATTACAAGGTTAGAAATAGATGAAGATTATCTAATGGAAGGAAAAGAAAGGTGTCCATTAACTAATGAATGTTTTAAAAAATTGGTCAGCCCTAAAAACACATCACCATTTATAAAAGGCTTGCAAAGCTTTAATACCTTTCTTACAACAGAGTCAAACAAAATTTCATTAAAAGCATTATACGCTATTCGATTTTCACCTGTTTATTGTATGTATGGTTATCGAAATAATTATGAAACTATTGTTTGTAATTTTTATAATTCAAACTCCTTGCAAAGCTTATACGACATTTATAAAACAATCAAAACAAAGCCTAAAGCAGAACTCGAAGAAACTAATTATTTAACCAATATAAAGTTTCATAATTTTAAAATAGCCAAAAAAAGCGGTGAAGACTCAGAAATAGAAACAAACAAAGATGCTATTTGGGATATAGAAATAACAATAATGTTGCTGTATACTTTCTTCAAACAAAAATTTGAAGGAGAATTGGTTAATGAAGAAGAAGACTACGATTCATTGTTAGAAGATTTTGACGATTTATTCTCATACCCTATTAGTTTAGTAAGCTTAAAAGCAGACCAGTTTTCTGGTACACTAAGACCAAATTATTATCAAGAGTTTGATAAAGTAAAGTTTGTACTTGGTTTGTTTTTTAAATTAGAGGCTAAGTACAAAATTCCGTTTGAAGATGTTTGGAAGGGATTGAGATTGAATACATCTAAAGCTCAAAGTCTAAAATCTGGAAAAACTTACTCAAAAGGTTTAGCAGTAGAACGGCAAATTAGAGCTGCTGTATTCGAAAATGTAACTAAAGGTAAAAGTATCTTAAATCAAATTGAAAAACTATTTTTTGAGAGCTATAAAATATTATTTGACAACAAAATTTTTGGTGGCTACCGAAGTTATAAAAAGCTATTACAATTTCTAAAAATTTATGAAAATTCAATCGACAATATGGAAAAAGAACAACAAGAAAAAGTAGTTAAACTCGGGCATAGCATTGGTATAAAAATACTCAATTTTGAAAATGCTAAGGAAGACCAATCAATAAAAAGAGCCAATGCAAAAAATGGGAGAAAATATATTATTCGCCTACATAATGCACGTACGCTTGAACAATTTACCGAAGCAATAATTGGTATAATGCAAAAATTTGGATTAAGTAATAAAGCCATCGAAACTGTTAGTCAAGATAATTTTATTATGGTGCGCCAATACGCAGTAATAGGTGCCTTAAATGTTATTAATGGATTTTTATCAGCAAACAAAAACAACAATTAAATTATGAAAACGAACAGTTTAACCATAACCTATTTATCAAAAGTAACCTTAGCCAGTTTAAATGGTAGCGATAAAGAAGTGGATAATATCAACCCGATTAAGAAGGTAACTTTGCAGAACGGTGAAGAACTTCCTTATGTTTCTTCACAAGCAATTAGACGAGCATTAAGAGATAAAATTGCAGAATTAGGACACACTTTATCACCTGTTGGTGCTTCAAGTACAGATAAAGGTGCGCCAAAAACTGCTTTAAATCCAATAAAATATATTGATGATGATTTGTTTGGATATATGGATGCCCGGGCTGGTGAAGGTGATGCAGCAGGTACGTCTAATGTAAGAACTTCACCAATTAGAGTTGAATCGCTTTTAGCTTTAGCTACCTACAAAGGCGATTTAGATTATGCAACCAATTTTATGGGGCAGAAAATTGGAATAAATCCGAATATATTTGAAACTGAAATTCATTCAGGAGTATACAGAGGAACCATACTAATTGAATTAGATAGGATTGGACGGGAGTATGAGGTTGAGGTTGAAGAAGGAAAAAACGAAGCTGGTAAAAAAACTATTAGCAAAAAATTAGTTGTTAAAGAGCTAATTGATAGTGATAAAAAGGCTGAAAGAGTAGTTTCTTTTTTAGATGCATTTCAAATGCTTTGGAGTTCAGGCAGGCAAAGCAGATTTTTAGCAGATATTTCTCCTAAATTTGTAGCGGCAGCTTTAATGAAAAGTAAGAATCCAATATTTTTAGAGTCAGTTGATTTAAATGAAAATGGAGAAGTTAACTTATTAAAATTAAATACAGTAACTTCGGATTATGACCGATTTATTGACAAGCATGTTTTTGCAGTTCAAGAAGGAGTTTTTAAAAAGCAAGATGGGATGCACAGTTTAAAAGATGGGTTTGAAGAAATAAGAAATTGGATAAAAGAATACTATAAAGATTAACAATTATTGAAAGCATTGTATGCCAGAATTATGTAGATTTTATGGAATTGTAGTTAGGATGTTTTATGATGATCATAACCCACCACATTTTCATATCGAATATCAAGATTACAAGGCTTTAGTTGAAATTGATAGTGGAGTAGTGAAGGGTGAGATGCCAAGACGAGCCTTAAAACTTGTTTACGAATGGTTAGATTTGCATAAAGATGAATTATTAAATAATTGGGAAACTATGAACGACACAGGCGATTATGATAAAATTGACCCTCTAAAATAAATTATATGGAATTACTTAAAATTGAACAAGCAACTTATCTTGAAGAATATAAAATTGAATTAATTTTTAATGATGCGACAAAAGGTGTGGTTGATTTACGGGAAAAAATTTTTACAGACCATCGTAAAATATTTGAGCCTCTAAGAGATTTTGAATTTTTTAAGAACTTTAGTTTAAATAGTTGGACCATTGAATGGGAAAATGGTTTGGATTTGGCACCTGAATTTTTATATAATTTAGTAACACAAAACTCAGAGGTTGTTTAATAGAAAATTATGTTCAATTTAAGTATAGCGTTAAAAAGCCAATCTGCTTCTTTTCGAGACCCGCTGTTTCAAAACTTTCATAAAAGTTTAACGCTACCACCGCCTACTACACTAATTGGAATAGCCGGTGCTGCAATGGGTTTAAGCCCAAAAATGGCACAAGATTTTTTTGATGAGTTTGATTTTCAATGTGGCGCTCAAGGTACACATGATGGGAAGGTATCTGACTTATGGAAATATAATAAACGAACTAAAAACCTTCATTTATATCATCCTGATTGGGAAAACGGAGGTTTACTGAAAAGAGAATACCTCATTGATTACACTTTAACCATTTGTTATGCCACGAATAATGAAGAAGCATTTAACAAAATTCACAATGGATTTATTAGTCCATATTTCGCACTTACCTTAGGCAATAGTGACTCCTTAGCAAAAATTTCAAAGGTAACTACAGATTTAGAAATTGCAGAAACCAACACTTTTAATCATTGCATAATTGGCGGTAACGTAATAGATAGGGTAATGAAAAAAGCATCTACCAATTGCAATTTTAGTATTTACAGTTCATCGGAACCAATTACTTATGATTTGCCTGTCCGATTTAAATACACCAAAGATTATGGTAAAAGGAGTATTGCAGAAGTTAGTACTTTTTCTTTTATAAGTAATGAAATGAAACTGAATTATCCCATCGCCTCTGTAAAATACAATGGGAACAATATTCCGCTTTTTAAACTCTAATCTATAAATAAATGTTAGAAGAAGTATGGGCAAAAACATATAAAGATGAACATGGGCAAAAAAGGCTAAAAGAAAATTTAGCTGAGCATACCAACAAAGTTGCAGACATTGTACTCAAACTTAAAGAGCGATATGAGCAATCAATTCCCAATAAAGAATTTTGGAATAATTGTATGATAATGGCATTGTTGCACGATTTTGGTAAAATAGTTTCAAATTTTCAGAAGAATATTAGACCAGACGAAAAAATACCGAATGAACATTTTATAAGGCACGAATTTTTTAGCGGAATGCTTTATTATTTTATCTATAAAAAAGAAATAAATAAAAAATTACCAGTTTTATTAAGTATCTTCTCTCATCATAAAGCTTTTACAGGTGGATTATTTGGAGAAAATCCCACAATAGTAGACCATTCCATTAGTCAAGAATATTTCAATCAATTTGTTACTTATCTGGAAGAATGGAAACAAAAATTTCCACAAATAAACTTGCAAATTGAAAGCTCCATTTTAGTCAAACTTAATCGAAAATATGATAAACTTTATCACAAATTTTATGATAGAATAATTTTCCCCAAGTATTTAGATTCAAATGAAGAAAGTAGAATTGACTATATTAAATACAAAGCCATTTTAAACATAGCTGATTGGACAGCATCGGGTAAAAATAAATTGGAAACAGGTCTATCTTATACAAAAGAATGCTTAAAAAATAAGATTGAAGAAAAGCTAAAAAAGGATAATAAGTTAGAGCCTGATGAGAATATTCAATTCAAGAAATTTCAAAACGATAGTCTTGCCGCCTCAAACAGCAATGTTTTGGCAATAGCACCAACTGGTAGTGGAAAAACGGAAGCTGCCTTGCTTTGGGCTTCAAAAAAAAAGGAATACGAACACATTATTTATTTGTTGCCAACTCGGGTTACTTCTAATGCTATTTATAAACGTTTGTGTGGCTATTTTGGTGAAGAAGTTGTTTCGGTTGTCCATTCTTCGGCTTTTTATTTAAGAAAAGAAGCCCTCGAAACTTTTACCAAAACCGAATACAATTTCATTGACAAAACATTTGCAAAGAATGTATCCGTTTGTACAATTGACCAAATATTGACGCAAGGATTTAATTTAGGATTTTGGGAAGTGAAAATATTTCATCAACTAAATGCTAAAATTATTATTGATGAAATTCATTTGTATCAACCTTATACTTTAGGCTTAATCATTTCTACCATAAAATATTTACAAAAAGCTTTTAACGTAAAATTTTATATTATGACAGCAACTATGCCCACTAAATTAAAGCATCTTTTAAAAGAAACTTTAGAAAATAGTGAAGAAATTAAAGATAAGAAGTTGTTAGACAAAGCCAGAAATCAATTTATGGTTAAAGATGTAGATTTTAATGATTTAGAAAATGAAATTAAAAATGAATTAGATGCAAACAAAAAAGTTTTGATTGTTTTAAATACCGTTGATGCTGCAATTGAAGCATACCAAACATTTAAATCGTATTGTGACAATAAAGGAATTAAAATTTGTTGCTATCATTCAAGATTTATACAAAAGCATAAATTTAAAAAAGAAAAGAAAATATTTAAGATAGAAAAGAAAGATGGAGGCTGTTTGCTTATCGCTACTCAAGTTGTTGAAGTTTCTTTGGATATTGACTTTGATATACTATTTTCTGAAAATGCACCAATTGATTCCATCATTCAAAGAGCAGGTAGAGTAAACAGAAAGGGGACAAAGGAAAATACAAAAGTTGTCGTTTTCAAACATTCAGAAACATCTGCAAATCATATCTATAACACGGCTGATATTTTAGATAATACCTATAAAGAATTAATGAAATTGAATGAACAAAAATTAACAGAACAGCAGTTATTAAAATTAGTGAATAAAGTATATGAGAACTATGATGTTATGAAGGAAAAATCTTATGAAAACGGATTATTTGCGCACCAAAAAATGCAAATGGAGTTAAGTTATGTTCAAGATTTATGTTCAAATGAACAAATTTTCACTCGTGAAGGCTTAGATACAAAAAATGTTATACCAATGAAGTTTAAAGATAATTTATCAAAAGAAGATATCATTCAAAAAACCAAACATGAAGTTACAATCTCAAAAAGAAGTTACAATAGTATTGAAAAAAGAGAACCAGACGACAAACATAACTGGTTTTGTTATGTAGATGTTCATTACGATAAAGAAATTGGGCTTACTTTCAAAAAAAAAGAGGAAGTTGAAAATATTCCGCATACAGTACAATTCTAACCATGCACCTAACAACCTTAACCTTCCCAGAAATAAACCTCCGCCAAAGCGACGGACATAAACTGCGTGGCTACTTTGCCGAAACCTTTGGCCAGCAGTCCGATTTGTTTCATAACCACCAAGCCGATGGCAGCACTATTTATCGCTACCCATTAATACAATATAAAGTGGTAGATAAACACCCGATGGTGGTGGGTATTAATGAAGGCGCACAACTGATTACCGAACGTTTTTTAAATATTAAAGAAATAATTATTAACGACAAACAACATCCCCTCCAACAAAAAAACCTGAAAAGCGAAACGGTGGAAGTTGCCATTCATAATGATTTGTTTACTTACCATTTTGTTACGCCCTGGCTGGGGCTCAATCAACATAATCACGGGCAATACCAAGCTGCTGATGAAGTGGGTAAACGGCATCTTTTAAAAAAAACATTAACAGGTAATTTGCTGACTTGCGCAAGTGGTTTGGGCTATCGGCTAAGCGAACAGTTGCTGGTCAATTTGGTAGTTCAACCGATAGATATTAACTTTAAAAATAAAAAGATGACGGGCTTTAAAGGTAGCTTCACTACCAACCTTTGGCTGCCTGATTTTATTGGTATTGGTAAATCGCCGGCAAGGGGTTTTGGTACAATTAAACAGCAGCAATAGTTTGTCTAAAATTTTGTAACTTTATAAAATATAAATTCAAATGAAAAGAACTAATTTTGAGTATGGAAATTGAAAGAACAGACAAAGAAATACTGCTACGTCTTCCAGCTAATGTAGATACTATTGGTTTGCAAAAAATGATTGATTACTTGAAATACAAAGTTGCTACAGCCGATAGCAATGCAAACCAGGAAGAGATAGACCAATTAGCAAAAGATTCTAAAGCCAATTGGTGGAAAGAGAATAAACATCGTTTCATCAAGCAATGAGAATAGTGGTAGATACTAATATCGTTTTTAGTGCTATTCTTAATTCCAACGGTTTAATTGGTGAGCTTCTCTTTAATACAGAATAGTTGTTTGACTTTTATGCACCCGAATTTATAATTGACGAATTGAACAAGCATGAAACAAAGTTGAAACATTTAACATAAATGACCTCGGAAAATATTGATATCTCAATTTATCATGTATTGAAGAATATTGAATTAATTTCTTCACAAGCAATCTCCGAATTAGATTGGCAACATGCTTATGAGTTGGCTTTAGATATTGATGAAGATGATACACCATTTGTTGCTACAGCACTCGGAATTAAAGGTGCTATTTGGACGGGCGATAAAAAACTGATAAACGGATTACAACACAAAGACTTTCAGAAAATATATTCCACAACAGAATTATTTGAGTTAACCAAATAAAATTATATACGAGCATTGACATGTAGCACCCAACAATTGTGTTCAACACTTGATGCAAATAGTTACATTTATAAAATTACTTATTCCCCTAATCAAAAATTATGCAACTACACTTAAACACATACGGAACTTACCTGCACGTTAAAGAGGAGATGTTTGAAATAAAAATAAAACAAGAAGATGGCAGTACAAAGAAAACCCAAGTGGCAGCTCATAAAGTAAAAAGTATTTGGATTGGCTTAGGTATTGCGCTTTCGAGTGATGCGGTTAAGTTGGCTTTAACGCATAATATAGATATGGTTTTTCTTGATTTTGATGGAAAACCGTTAGGCAGGTTTTGGCATAGCAAGCTGGGCAGCACAACTAAAATTCGCAGGCAACAATTGGTGGTTAGCGATAGTGCTTTTGGTTTGCAATTGATAAAAATCTGGTTGACAGAAAAAATTGGTAATCAAATCAACTTTTACATAACTTTAAAAAAGCACCGTGCTAAACAAGCCGAATTAATTGATGAAAGTATTGAAAAAGCTAGCGTTTATATTGATAAAATAAATGCTTTGGAAGCTGAAAACACCAACTTGGTTGCCGATCAATTGCGGGCTTTTGAAGGTAATGCGGGTCGTATTTATTTTCAAACTTTGAGTAAGCTTTTGCCTAAACAATATCAGTTTGAAAAACGGAGTTTTCGTCCGGCAGAAGATGTGTTTAATGCTTTTTTAAATTATGCTTATGGCATTTTGTATGCGAGGGTTGAGCGTGCGCTTATTCTGGCTGGGCTTGATCCGTATGTTGGCATTTTGCATAGAGATGATTATAATTATAAAAGTATGGTCTACGATTTTATTGAGCCGTTTCGCATTTTTGCGGAAGCACCAACTTATCGGTTGTTTTCAAGTAAGAAGGTAAAAATAGAACATACTGAAAAAATTGAAAATGGATTTACTTTGGTAAAACCTGGCAAAGAGTTGTTGGTTGAAACGTTTAATCAATATTTAGAAGGAGACAAAGTGCGCTACAAAAATAAAAATCAAAGTCGTTATAATATTATGCAACAAAAGGCACACGAATTAGCTAATCAACTTTTACAACAAAGCACATGATCGCTTGGGTTTTATATGATATTGAAAAGGACAAAGCCCGAACCAAAGTGGCTAAGTTTTGTAAACAGGCGGGCTTGTATCGGGTGCAGTATAGTTGTTTTTTGGGTAGCTTAAATGCGAATCAGTTAGATTCGCTACAGCTGCAAATTGATGAATTGATTAATAAAGATAAAGACAAAGTATATATTTTTCAGATGACGAAAAAAGAACTGAAACAAAGTATTTTAATGGGGCAGGCTTTTGATAAAAAAATGATTACGGATGAAGTACGAGCTTTGTTTTTTTGATAAATAAGGAAATTGATTAACAAAATGTAAAAACTTCTGTAATCAAAAATGGGTGTTGGTGTTTGATATTTGATGTATTGTTTTTAATGAATAACGAATGATGAATTTTGATGTTTTTTTGATTGATGAATGTTGATATTTGTGCATAATGATTATCGACTAACAAAATGCAAAACTTCTGAAATCAAAATTCGGTGTTCGATATTCGATATTTTATTAGGATTTTTTTAATGAATGTCGAATATCGATTAACGAATGATGAATTTTGATGTTTTTTTGATTGATGAATATCGGTTAACGAACTGTAAAAACTTCTGAAATCAAAAATGGGTGTTGGTGTTTGATATTTGATGTATTGTTTTTAATGAATAACGAATGATGAATTTTGATGTTTTTTTGATTGATGAATGTTGATATTTGTGCATAATGATTATCGACTAACAAAATGCAAAACTTCTGAAATCAAAATTCGGTGTTCGATATTCGATATTTTATTAGGATTTTTTTAATGAATGTCGAATATCGATTAACGAATGATGAATTTTGATGTTTTTTTGATTGATGAATATCGGTTAACGAACTGTAAAAACTTCTGAAATCAAAAATGGGTGTTGGGTGTTTGATATTTGATGTATTGTTTTTAATGAATAACGAATATTGATTAACGAATGATGAATTTCGATGTTTTTTTGATTGATGAATGTTGATATTTGTGCATAATGATTATCTGTTAACGAGCAGCAAACTTCTGAAATCAAAAATGGGTGTTGGGTGTTTGATATTTTATTAGGATTTTTTTAATGAATAACGAATATTGATTAACGAATGATGAATTTTGATGTTTTTTTGATTGATGAATATTGGTTTTTGTTAATAATGATTATCTGTTAACGAGCAGCAAACTTCTGAAATCAAAAATGGGTGTTGGGTGTTTGATATTTGATATATTGTTTTTAATGAATAACGAATATTGATTAACGAATGATGAATTTTGATGTTTTTTGATAATGTGGAATAATTTAAATATATAATAATGACTAAATTTGACTTAGAAGATAGACTTATTGAGTTTTCGGTTTTAATAATTAAAATTTCTTCTGATATGATTAAAACTAAAGCTGGAAATCATCTTTCTGGTCAGATTGTTCGTTCTGGCACTTCGGTTGCTTTAAATTATGGGGAAGCACAAAGCGCGGAATCAAGAAAAGATTTTATACATAAGATGAAAATAATTTTAAAAGAATTGAGAGAGACCTTGGTTTGTTTGAAGATAATCAATAAAAGTAAATTGTATGAAGATGCCGATATGCTAAATAAAATCAAAGTTGAAAACAATGAATTAATTTCCATTTTTGTGAAAAGTATAGCTACGGCAGAAAGTAATTATAGAAAAGAAAAACAGCTTAAATCAAAAAATTAGATTGAATGGCTTTTTAATAAATAACGAATATTGATTAATGAAATGTAACACTTCTGCAATCAAAATTCGGTGTTCGATATTCGATATTTTATTAGGATTTTTTTTATGGATATCGATTAACGAATGATGAATTTTGATGTTTTTTTGATTGATGAATGTTGATATTTGTTAATAATGATTATCTGTTAACGAGCAGCAAACTTCTGAAATCAAAAATGGGTGTTGGGTGTTGGATATTCGATATTTTATTAGGATTTTTTTAATGAATATCGAATATTGATTAACGAATGATGAATTTTGATGTTTTTTTGATTGATGAATGTTGATATTTGTTAATAATGATTATCTGTTAACGAGCAGCAAACTTCTGAAATCAAAAATGGGTGTTGGGTGTTGGATATTCGATATTTTATTAGGATTTTTTTAATGAATATCGAATATTGATTAACGAATGATGAATTTTGATGTTTTTTTGATTGATGAATGTTGATATTTGTTAATAATGATTATCTGTTAACGAGCAGCAAACTTCTGAAATCAAAAATGGATGTTGGGTGTTGGATATTCGATATTTTATTAAGATTTTTTTAATGAATATCGAATATTGATTAACGAATGATGAATTTTGATGTTTTTTTGATTGATGAATGTTGATATTTGTGCATAATGATTATCTGTTAACGAGCAGCAAACTTTTGAAATCAAAAATGGGTGTTGGGTGTTGGATATTCGATATTTTATTAGGATTTTTTTAATGAATGTCGAATATCGATTAACGAATGATGAATTTTGATGTTTTTTTGATTGATGAATATTGGTTTTTTGCTTTGTGCGAAGGAGCGAACCATCTGAAATAGCCCTGATTGGAGCGGTATCCTTTTTTATGGAGCAGAGCGGAATAAAAAAGATTTAGCGGAAAGCAGGACTACCTTTCGTGCGGGTAATTGGTTTCGCTTCAAATAGGTATTATAAAAAAATAATTATTTAAAATTAAGGTATGACTATGAGTTCCTTTTCTATAACACCATCACATATTATTGAATACTTGTTTTGTTCGCGTTATACCTATTTTGAATATGTATTACACATACCACAAAATGAAAACAAATACTTTAAAGTGCAAAAAGGTAGGTTAGTTCACGAAAAAAAAGCAAGCGAAAATATTGAATATTTAAGAAAGAAATTAGGTGTAATTGATAAAAAGATAAATCAATATTTAACAAATGATTACCTAAGAGGAGAAGTAGACGAGGTGCTGTTTTTTGGTAGCGGTTTAGCCGCTCCACTTGATTATAAATTTGCCAAATATGACAAAAAAATTTACGATACCTACAAGACACAGTTGTATTGTTATGCTGTTTTAATTGAAGAAAATTTTGGTGTTGAAGTAATTAAAGGATTTTTGGTTTATACGCGTAGCAAAAATAAATTGATTGAAATAGAGATTAAAAAACAGCATAAGCAAAAGGTGAAAAACGATGCAGAAGGCGTATTGAAAATTATTGAGGGTAATTATTTTCCGAGGGCTACGAAGTTTAAAAAAAGATGTGTAAATTGCACATACCGTAATATTTGCATTAAGTAATTCCAGATGTAAATTTATATTTAGAGTAGCTTAAAACATTGTGTAAGTTACTGATTATTAATTGTTTAAATTTGTGAAAATGAAGGGAAAATGGATAAAATAAATCAGTTCTTTGACGTATTTAATGTGATTTTAAGAAAAACAAAACAGGCTGCAGGGCCTCTATTTGCTGAATTTTGGCGGCATAGCGGCTTAATCACCCACTTCCATTACAACAAGGATTGAAACTTCGATTGGAAATGCACTACAAGTTATTGTAAGGCATCTTAATCACCCACTTCCATTACAACAAGGATTGAAACACATCAACTAAATTAAAATGACCTCTTTCAATTAACTTAATCACCCACTTCCATTACAACAAGGATTGAAACACTCTGGCAACATTCGCATCTTAATCATATCGTAATCTTAATCACCCACTTCCATTACAACAAGGATTGAAACCTTTTTGCCAATTCCCGCTATCTAAAATGGTGTGGCTTAATCACCCACTTCCATTACAACAAGGATTGAAACCTTATTCCTTTTAATTCAGAATCGTCTACGTTTTGAACTTAATCACCCACTTCCATTACAACAAGGATTGAAACCGGCTTGGGAAGGTTGAATGGTCCTTACTACATTTCTTAATCACCCACTTCCATTACAACAAGGATTGAAACGGCAAAAGTCACGATCCCTGCCAAATACTAAGAAATCTTAATCACCCACTTCCATTACAACAAGGATTGAAACTGATGAAATTGCTTGCCGCTTGGTATGTAGCTCTTTCTTAATCACCCACTTCCATTACAACAAGGATTGAAACTTAATATTAACTGTTTCGGTCAAGCTCCAGTTGTCTCTTAATCACCCACTTCCATTACAACAAGGATTGAAACCCAGTTACATTAATGTCTTCGTAATCATCATTACAACCTTAATCACCCACTTCCATTACAACAAGGATTGAAACTTATTTTTTTTTCTTTGTAAAATCGACACGCAAGTTCTTAATCACCCACTTCCATTACAACAAGGATTGAAACTTGAAAGACGGAGCTAAAGTGGAATTTTGTTTTCACTTAATCACCCACTTCCATTACAACAAGGATTGAAACGAACAATAAAAAGGTCTCGGAAGATACGCAAGGTAGTCTTAATCACCCACTTCCATTACAACAAGGATTGAAACCAAAATGTACAAAGAACTAAACATCACCTACGCCGACTTAATCACCCACTTCCATTACAACAAGGATTGAAACTTTTTGATTTTTAAAAATAGAATTTTATTATTGTTTCTTAATCACCCACTTCCATTACAACAAGGATTGAAACTTATAAAAATATTTTGGTGTAGCCCAATCGTCTTTACTTAATCACCCACTTCCATTACAACAAGGATTGAAACATAGAGTTAGAAACCAAAGCAATTATACAACCAGGGACTTAATCACCCACTTCCATTACAACAAGGATTGAAACAACCATAAATAAATGAAAAAGGAAAATTTTAAATTACTTAATCACCCACTTCCATTACAACAAGGATTGAAACTAACCCATCTCTAATGAAAAAAAAGCAACTTCTTTCTTAATCACCCACTTCCATTACAACAAGGATTGAAACTTTAATTACAAACAAAATACAAACCTAAATGCAAACTCTTAATCACCCACTTCCATTACAACAAGGATTGAAACTCGCTTCGCTAATTTGTCGCTTCGCTAATTTTTGTCTTAATCACCCACTTCCATTACAACAAGGATTGAAACTTGCCTGAGTGAATCAAAATTAAATCTCTATCAATCTTCTTCACCCACTTCCATTACAACAAGGATTGAAACTCAACCCTTCTAACTTTCCAAACTTATCATCTTCTACTTCTTCACCCACTTCCATTACAACAAGGATTGAAACAATCTTGTTTTGTTATTATATTTTGGGCGCAATTAAACTTCTTCACCCACTTCCATTACAACAAGGATTGAAACGCTTTAGGCTTTCTTGTGCCGTTCGATTTTTGGTTGCTTCTTCACCCACTTCCATTACAACAAGGATTGAAACAATAATATATGAAAGAATTAAAAAAATCAATTCGCCCTTCTTCACCCACTTCCATTACAACAAGGATTGAAACAATGATTTCTTAACATACTGTTAAATTTTTTGGTTACTTCTTCACCCACTTCCATTACAACAAGGATTGAAACTTATTTATCGTTTCACTTAATTGCGCTTCGCTTAGTCTTCTTCACCCACTTCCATTACAACAAGGATTGAAACACGCAAAATGGACTAATAATCTTAATAAAATCACCAGCTTCTTCACCCACTTCCATTACAACAAGGATTGAAACATAATATGCTGTTTTGCTTTTCTCATAATTTTTTACTTCTTCACCCACTTCCATTACAACAAGGATTGAAACGTCATGTCAATTGGTAGAGCTGGCGGCTTATTAGTTCTTCTTCACCCACTTCCATTACAACAAGGATTGAAACACGGCCAGATGGAGATACAATTGTAACAAAGAGAACCTTCTTCACCCACTTCCATTACAACAAGGATTGAAACGTTTCCGCTTCGCTTTAGTTTTCGCTTCGCTAATTTTCTTCTTCACCCACTTCCATTACAACAAGGATTGAAACATTTCTTGATTGCATGGTGTCTCAAAAGAGCATGTACTTCTTCACCCACTTCCATTACAACAAGGATTGAAACTTTTCGGCAGGTAATGTTATTTTGAAATCTGTTTGTCTTCTTCACCCACTTCCATTACAACAAGGATTGAAACTTAATCTCAAATGATTGATGAGGATTTAATATTTTCTTCTTCACCCACTTCCATTACAACAAGGATTGAAACTTTGGCAGGCTTTTGTAAAAGGGCAGCACTTTGGGCTTCTTCACCCACTTCCATTACAACAAGGATTGAAACGTGCTGTCAAATGGTAGAGCTGGCGGCTTATTAGTCTTCTTCACCCACTTCCATTACAACAAGGATTGAAACAAAACCTTATTTGATTACTCAAATTTCCGCGCTCCTTCTTCTTCACCCACTTCCATTACAACAAGGATTGAAACCCGTATGGCTTATCTTTAAGTCTAACCCAATCGTCAGCTTCTTCACCCACTTCCATTACAACAAGGATTGAAACTGGTCAGATGACAGGTGATAGCGAGTCTCGTAGGGCCTTCTTCACCCACTTCCATTACAACAAGGATTGAAACACGCATTATCAAATGACAAATAAATGGCAGAATTACTTCTTCACCCACTTCCATTACAACAAGGATTGAAACCCAAACAGTCATATAATTGCTTGGCTTCGCTTGTTCTTCTTCACCCACTTCCATTACAACAAGGATTGAAACTCTTCTAACGATATAGTTGGTGCATTACTATGATCCTTCTTCACCCACTTCCATTACAACAAGGATTGAAACCCTATCAAGAGCATTACCATATTGTAAGATGCTCCAACTTCTTCACCCACTTCCATTACAACAAGGATTGAAACTTTAATAGATACAAAACCAAAACGCAAAATCACCTTCTTCTTCACCCACTTCCATTACAACAAGGATTGAAACAAAAAAGCGTCCCATTCGGCTATTGTTTTTTCCATACTTCTTCACCCACTTCCATTACAACAAGGATTGAAACATTCGTTAAGGTGTGCTGACACATATTAGTAATCCCACTTAATCACCCACTTCCATTACAACAAGGATTGAAACACACAATCTTTCATTAGCTCATTCAAATCAACAGCAACTTAATCACCCACATCCATTACAACAATAATTGAAGCAAATTACATATACTCTAATTTAATAACCTTCTCTAAAAATAAATGTATAATAAATTCAAAAATAAATTCTTTAAAACAATGTTATTGAAATTTGTTAAATTTACAACTTGAAATAATAATAATATGCAATATAGAAGATTAGGCAACGCTGGGGTACAGGTAAGTGTGTTGTCTTTTGGTAGTTGGCTAACTTTTGGCAAGCAAATAGAAGATAATACTGCAAAAGACCTATTGGCAAAAGCTTATGAAGCAGGTGTTAATTTTTTTGATAATGCCGAAATATATGCCCGTGGCGAAAGCGAACGTGTAATGGGCAAATACTTAAAAGATTTTAAATGGGATAGAACTTCTTATTTAGTTTCGAGCAAAGCATTTTTTGGCAGAGGTGGGCAATTGCCTAACCAACGTGGGTTAAGTAGAAAACATTTAGTGGAAGCTTGCGAAGAAGCTTTACAACGCCTACAAGTGGATTATTTAGACCTGTTTTTTTGTCACAGGCCAGATAAAAATACGCCTATAGCCGAAACAGTATGGACAATGCATAATCTTATTCAACAAGGCAAAATTTTGTACTGGGGAACTTCTGAATGGAGCGCACAAGAAATTACAGCAGCCTATGCAGCGGCAGAACGTTATAACCTTATTGCACCCACTATGGAACAGCCACAATACAATATGTTTCATCGCCAAAAGGTAGAGGTAGAATACAACGAGCTTTACAAAAATTTTGGCTTGGGTACAACTATATGGTCGCCATTAGCTTCTGGTTTGCTCACAGGCAAATATAATGATGGCATTGCAGAAAATACCCGACTTACAATGGACGGGATGGAGTGGTTAAAAGATAGAACACTTGTTGAAGAAAGGATTGCACAATGTAAACAATTAGGCGATCTTGCAGCAGAGTTAGGCACATCAATGGCAAAACTGGCAATTGCCTGGTGCGCCAAAAATCCTAATGTAAGTACTGTTATTTTAGGAGCTTCAAAAGTAAGTCAGTTAGAAGAAACGTTACAAGCTTTAGATTTGTTAGAGCAACTTAACACAGATGTTTTGGATAAGATCGAAAACATATTAGCCAACAAACCAGCTTTTCCAGATTTTTAGGGAATAACTTTTTTGCAGCGGAATATTTGATCTTTTGTTGCCTATATCTAAGTCGTAATTTTAAAAGCTTTTATAGTTTCAAGAGTAATTGTATTTGCCTAAAATGCACTTGCTGTTTGTATAGCTATTGCTATTAAAATAAAAAAATGTTAACAAAAATTCTGTTTATCATTAAATGCCTATTATTACCATTAATAAAACAATACCTGTATCAAACCAACTAAATAGATTAAATTTGCAGTTATTGTTTAATTTTGTACAACTATGTCAGAAGATAATAAAAAACCAAAGAGCAAACAGCTGAATATTGAGTTACCAGAAGAAATTGCGGATGGCATTTATGCTAATTTAGCAGTAATTACACATTCCACTTCTGAATTTATTGTAGATTTTATAAAAATTATGCCAGGCTTGCCCAAAGCAAAAGTAAAATCGAGAATAATTGTAACGCCACAACACGCTAAAAGGTTATTGCGTTCGTTAAACGAAAATATAAAAAAGTTTGAAAAACAACACGGTGAAATACAAGACAGTGATGGCCTTGGCGGTATGCCAATGAACTTTGGTGGCCCAACAGCGCAAGCTTAATTTTAAAACCTGTACTATCAACTATTTAATTGATTATTATTAATGGAATTTGTTAATCCATTTTTTTTATGGGCCTTACTCGCATTGAGCATCCCCATTATTATACATTTGTTTAATTTTAGAAGATTCAAAACCGTTTACTTCACTAACGTTAAGTTTTTAAAAGAAGTAAAAGAGGAAACTGCTTCTCGATCAAAATTAAAACATTGGTTAGTTTTATTGTCGCGTTTGTTAGCCTTGGCTTTTTTAGTATTGGCATTTGCGCAACCTTTTTTACCAAAAGAAGATGCAGATGTAATAACAGGCAAAAAAACCGTCAGCATTTTTGTTGATAATTCCTTTAGTATGAATGCCCAAAGCGAAGATGTTTCTTTGTTTGAAAAAGCCAAACAAAAAGCACAAGAAGTGGTAGAAGCGTATGGCCCAGAAGATAAATTTCAACTAATTACGCACGATTTAGAAGGGAAGCATCAACGCTTATTAACCAAAGATGCTTTTTTAACGGAATTGGAACAACTGAAAATTACACCTAATGTAAGTAGTTTGTCAAATGTATTGTCTCGTCAAAAACAAACCTTAGAAAAGTTAGAGGCAGCACAAAAAAACATTTTTTACATTACCGACTTTCAAAAAAGTATTGTTGACTTAGCGGTTGATACTAACTATAACTACTATTTAATTCCTTTACAATCAGTTAATCAACAAAACGTATTTGCCGATTCACTTTGGTTTGAAGCACCCGTGCAGTTGCTTAACCAAACCAATAAATTAATTGTACGCATAAAAAATACAGGCACAGCAGCTATAGAAAACACAAGATTAGAATTGAATATTAACAATGAAGTAAAAGCCATTAACAATATATCAATAGCAGCACAAAGCGAAAAAATTGATACACTTAACTTTAGAGTAACAGAAGCAGGCTGGCATAAAGCTAAAATTAGCATTGCCGATTATCCAATTAATTTTGATGATACTTATTTCTTTACCTTTTTTATACCTGATCAAATTAAGGTATTAAGCATTAACAACAGCGCATCAAATAAATATGTAGATGCCTTGTTTAAAGATCAAAGTCAGATAAAATTAACCAACCAGCTGGCGGGTAAAGTGGAGTACGCTTCTATACCAAACCATCAATTGGTAATAGTAAATGGTTTAAAAAATATAGCATCGGGCTTAGCTTATGAATTACAACAATATGTTGCAGGCGGAGGTAGTGTGGTGGTTTTTCCTAACGAAAATATTGATATAGACAACTACAAACAATTTACCCAAGCCTTAAAGCTAAACAATTACGAAGAGCTTAACTATAACGAAAGGCAGGTAAACAATATAAATACAAAGCAAGAAATTTTTAATGATGTATTTGAAACACTACCTCGTAATATTGATTTACCAAAGGTGGCAAAAAGCTACGATTTAACACGCTTTACTGCTACCAACGAAGAAGTTTTGTTACGATTAAACGATCAAAAATCATTTTTGAGTAAATACAACTTTGGTTCGGGTAAAGCTTATTTAAGTGCCGTGCCTTTAAGTCGGGAGTTTAGTAATTTAGGCAGTCACGCTATTTTTGTACCTATGATGCTAAAGATGGTATTAGCAGGTGCACAAAATAATAACATCGCCTACACAATTGGTGAAGCAAACAATATTGAAGTAGCCAACAATCGTAAAAATCAAGATGATGTATTGAAGCTAAAAAATGAAAACCGAGAGTTTATTCCCGGGCAAAAAGCTTTTGGTTCAAAAGTAAATTTGTCGGTAAATAACCAAATGCAAGAAGCTGGCATTTACGAAATGTTAACTGATGCAGAGCAAGAATTATCTTTTTTCGGGTTTAATTTTAATAGAAAAGAATCTTTATTAGATCATTTTTCATTAAGCGAATTAAAAGAACAATTTTTAGGTGACAAAGTTTTTATAATTGAAAACTTTAAAGAAGATATTACCCAAATAGTTGGCGAAATTGACAAAGGCATAGTACTTTGGAAAATCTGCTTAATATTGGTGCTGGTGTTTTTAGCAATTGAAATTTTGTTTTTGAGGTTGCTACCAGGTTAGTTATGTTTTCATTTTTGCATACTTTGATAGATATAGTTATGTTGTGTGCAATGCGAAAAAAAATTGTGCGAAAATTAAAAACCGAACTGAAAAGAAAAAATGAACAGCAGTCTAAATCAAATCAAAAAAGAAATTTACGACAAATGCACATTTGAAATTTCGGAATTTAAAAATGAGTTAGAAAGTAAAGAATACGATGCGTGCCGATTTAAACTTAACGGTTCGAATATAATAAGTAGAAACGCCAAAATCACACCCAGAAAGATTGGTCAATTCGTAACATTTTGGAAGCGAAACGGAAATGGACCGATTTCGCCACTCGATGAAAATGATGATTTTGATTTTTATGTTGTAAATGTGAGAAAGGATGTAGAATTCGGACAATTTGTTTTCCCGAAAAAAGAGCTGATTAAAAAAGGAATAATCTCAACTAAAAAAAAAGAAGGAAAAAGAGCGTTTCGTGTCTATCCAAATTGGGACATTGCAAAAAACAAAACAGCGGTACGAACTCAAAAATGGCAAAAAGATTATTTTTATAAAATCGACAGTTTGACTGATTTTGAAAAGGTCAAGGAATTGTATAAAATAGATTAACTGTGCGGAAAGCACTACATACTACATCGTTTAAAAACAATAAGGCAATTGTAGCAAAACCGAATGGTTTGGGCGCATTTGAGAGGTCGCCAAATTTTAAATTTGACTTATTGGCAAAAATAATAATAAGAAAAATTTAAAAATTCAGCTTGTGGTTCAACCGAATGATTAGCGTGCAAATCCGTTCTACTGTTCTTATATACAACCGTTATTAGGCAACGTTAAAAGCAGGGCTAACGCATCTTAAAAAAGCAATAAAAATAACTTAAATATTACAGCAGCAGTATCGGCATATCATTTAATTTTACGGAAAAGGAGTTAAATGGCTTTTTTGAGTTCATTGTTGTATCTTTATGTGAGAAGAGGCCTCAACGAAACATACTCCGTGAGTTAGCAGTATCACAAACAAAAATCAAAAAAATATAAATATTAAATCATCTTAGTGAAATATTACCGATTACATATTGACAGTAAAAATGACTCTATTATCTATAGAAAAATAACAAAAATACTTGCTATTGAGCCTGCTGATTTTAAGGAAGATAAGAACAATAAAGACCTTAATAGTTTATGGACTTATTCTGTTGAGGAAAAAGAAGAAGAACCTAATTATGATTTTATAAATCAATTTTTAGACATCATTGAGCCTAATTTATCTGAACTAAAAAAAATAGGAATCGATAGGGAGGATATTACTTTTTGGATGATTTACGAATATGACCAACAATGTTCAATGGAATTTCATCCCCAAGAAATGAAAAGGTTAGGAGAAAGTGGTATAATAATGTGCATTGATTGCTTCCAAAAATAATCACAAAAACTAAGGAGTAGAAGCAGTCGTGTTATGCTTTTATTTCTTGTTGCCTAAACCTTGTTTTCTAGGAAGCTATAACTTCAAAATTTTCATTGCTATTAACCTTACCATCAACAAATAATAAAATTTGTAATTACAAAGTATTTACTGTAACTTTATTCTATGGAATTATCAATAGTTCAGATAGGAAATTCAAAAGGAATAAGACTTGCTAAAACAGTTTTAGAAAAATATAACTTTATTGATAAGGTAGAGTTGATTTTAAAAGATGATTTTTTAATATTAAAACCTTTAAAGAAAGTAAGAGCAGGGTGGGGTGAAGCTTTTAAAGAAATGGCTGAAAAAGGAGAAGATGAGTTACTGATTGATGATTTGTTTGAAGATGAAGAATGGGAATAGTGGTATTAAAACAGTATGAAATCGTTATTGTAAATTTGGATCCTACAATTGGTAGTGAAATTAAAAAGACAAGGCCTTGTTTGATTATTTCTCCAGATGAAATAAATGAAAATTTAAAAGTAATAATTGTAGCTCCTATCACATCAAAATCAAGAAAATATCCTACCAGAATTGAAATAAGTATTAAAGGAAAAAAGAATTGGATTGTAATTGATCAAATTAGAACTATTGATAAAAGAAGGGTTTATAAAAAGCTTGAAACCTTAAAAGATAGAAAAATTTTAGAAGTTAAAAGAATAATAAAAGAAACCTTGGTTGATTAGAAAAGTTTTTTCCTAATTTTGGCTTTTAATCCTAACTCTTTAAAGTTGGGCTACTAATGAAAATTATAATTAAACAAGCCGTTATTATTGATGTCACTTCAAAGCATCATTTAAAAAAAAGAGATATTTTAATTGAGGATGGACTCATTGAAAAAATCGCTTCAAAAATACCTGTTGAAAAAAATATTACAATAGTTGCGGCAAAAAATTTAAAAATTTCACAAGGTTGGGTAGAAACCGCTGCCGATTTTTGTGATCCGGGTTATGAATACAAAGAAGACTTAACTACCGGCCCAAATGCTGCAGCAGCTGGTGGTTTTACGCATGTAGTAATGTTGCCCAATACGCAACCAGTTCTGCAAAAAAAAGGAGATATTAAATATGTATTAAATAAAACCCGGCATCATATTATAAATGTATTACCTGCCGGCGCATTAACAGAAAACTTAAACAGCAATGAGCCTACCGAAATTTATGATATGCATAATGCTGGTGCAATTGCTTTTACTAATGGTGCAGATCAAACCCTTACAACAGAAAATTTAATTAGAAGTCTAAACTATGTAAAGTCTTTCAGCGGGGTAGTTTTTGCAGCTCTCACAGCTAAAAGCCAAACGTTTGCAGCAGGGCTAAACGAAGGCTTAACCAGTTTACTTTTGGGCTTAAAAGGTGAGCCAGATGTGATGGAGGAAATAAACATTATAAAATACTTAAAGGCACTACAATACAGCAATTCTAGATTGCACATATTGCAACTTTCTGCAAAAGCAGCGCTAACGCATCTTAAAAAAGCAAAAAAAAATAACTTAAATATTACAGCAGCAGTATCGCCATATCATTTAATTTTTACGGAAAAGGAGTTAAATGGCTTTGAAACTGCCTTTAAATTATCGCCCCCTTTAAGAACTAAAAATGATAGCAAAGCACTAATTAAGGCTTTAAAAGATGGTACAATTGATATGATTAGTTGCTTACATTTACCTCAAAATGATGATTTGAAAATAGTAGAGTTTGAAAACGCAGCTTGTGGTATTAATGGTTTACAAACGGTTTACCCCTTATTAAAAACTTACTTAGGGGAGAAATTAAACGATGAACTTTTGGTAGAGAAATTAGCTACCAAAGCCCGGCAAATGCTTAAATTACCCAATGCAACAATTGAAGTGGGCAACAAAGCGTGTATAACAATGTTTAATAATGATAAATGGACGTTTACAAAAGCAAATAATAAATCAAAAGCAAATAACTCGCCATTTTTTGGTAAAACATTTAACGGCAAAGTTATTGGTATAGTAAACAATAATCAATTATATTTAAACTAAAAATTAACAATTATGAATAATGTTTCTCCTGTGCAAACTGCTTTACGCTATGGAACAATACTGGGTTTGGCCTTAATTTTTATTATGGTGATTTTTTATATTACTGGTTTATTAACTAACCCAAGTATTGCCATGGTAAGTGGTTTTATATATTTAGTAATATTTGTAGTTGTAATTGTATTGGCTATCCGAACTCATAAAATGGATAAACAAAACGGATATATTACTTTGGGTAAAGGCTTATTGATTGGTTTATTAACAAGTTTGGTTGCTTCTATATTATTGTTCGTTTTTAGCTACATACTTTATGGTATTATAGATCCTGATTTAATAGAAGCGCAATTAAAAATGACAGAAGAAATGATGGAAAATATGGGTTTTATGTCTGAAGATCAAATTGAACAGTCTATGGAAGATGCAAGATCAAAATCTTCACCTTTAGTATACTCGCTCAATCAATTAGTTTGGGTTTGTTGCGGTGGCGTTATTTCACTTATTACAGCCCTAATATTAAAGAAAGATCCTTTAGACGATAACACAATTTAATAATACATTTGGATTTATCTGTTTTAATACCATTACTAAACGAAGAAGAATCGCTACCAGAGTTATGCAATTGGATAACGAAGGTGGCGAACGAACATCAATTGAGTTACGAAATTGTTTTAATAGATGATGGCAGTACCGATAGTTCGTGGCAGATCATTCAACAACTTTCCAAACAAAATAGTAACATAAAGGGCGTTAAATTTCAACGCAATTATGGTAAATCGGCAGCTTTAAATACGGGTTTTAGAGTTACGCAAGGCAATGTTGTAATTACAATGGATGCTGATTTGCAAGACAGTCCGGAAGAAATACCTGGCTTAATAAAAATGATTGAAGAAGGTAATTATCACTTAGTTTCTGGTTGGAAAAAAAAGCGATACGACCCAATAAGTAAAACCATACCTACTAAATTGTTTAATGCTGTTACTCGTATGGTAACTGGTATTAAACTTAACGATTTTAATTGTGGTTTAAAAGCCTACCGTAATGAAGTGGTTAAAGGCATAGAAGTGTACGGAGAAATGCATCGCTACATACCAGCCATAGCTAAATGGAATGGTTTTAATAGAATAGGAGAGAAGGCAGTACAGCATCAAGCAAGAAAATATGGTGTTACTAAGTTTGGAGGTTTTAACCGTTTTATCAATGGTTTTTTAGATTTGCTTTCGGTAACCTTTACTAGTGCTTTTGGTAAAAAACCAATGCACTTTTTTGGCACATTAGGTACAATAGTTTTTTTAATTGGAGGTTTAATTGCTTTTTATTTAGGAACAAGAAAATTATATTCGGTTTACATAAATGAACCTTTAGAAAGAGTTACCGCAGATCCACTTTTTTATCTGGCCTTAGTAGCCATAATTGTTGGTGTGCAATTGTTTTTAGCAGGCTTTTTAGGTGAACTAATTTCGCGCAATGGTGCAGACAGAAACAAGTACAATGTTTCGGAGAGGATAGGTTTTTAACTGTTTGAAGATTTCATATTTCTCCTAAGCCAAATACAAATTAAGTTTACTTAAAGCAATTACTATTTGTAGCGATTTTTTCTTTTTTTTATGAAAATGAGAAACGATTTTCTTAAATTGTCGTATAATGCTAAATAAAGAAAGCCACCTTCCGAAGAAAGTGGCTTTACTAACCAGTCGATTATGCTATATTTTTGTGTTTTAAACTACATTCTTTTATTTGCAAATTGCGTGCCAATTAAGGTTTTAATTTTTTTTAAGTCAAATGTGAGTTTAATTTGCTTAAAGCAATTAATTATTTGTAGCGATTTTTTCTTTTTTTTATGAAAATGAGAAACGATTTTCTTAAATTGTCGTATAATGCTAAATAAAGAAAGCCACCTTCCGAAGAAAGTGGCTTTACTAACCAGTCGATTATGCTATATTTTTGTGTTTTAAACTACATTCCTTTATTTGCAAATTGCGTGCCAGTTAAGGTTTTAATTTTTTTTAAGTCAAATGTGAGTTTAATTTGCTTAAAGCAATTAATTATTTGTAGCGATTTTTTCTTTTTTTATGAAAATGAGAAACGATTTGCTTAAAGTACCGCCTAACATTAAATGTAGAAAGCCACCCTCCGAAGAAAGTGGCTTTACTAACCAGTCGATTATGCTATATTTTTGTGTTTCGAAATACACTACTATGTTTGCAAATTGCGTGCCAATTTTATAAAATAGGAGTGTTTTATTTTTTTTTATTATTGCTTTATCCAAAAATCAGTACAAATTACGCACTAAGTCACTTTGCCAATACTTAAAGTTTTTTACATTCATTATAGTAAGCTTATAACCGTGTCCTGCGCCCTGATCTAAATTCCATACATTAACAAAATTTTTTGGCTTTAAATTTGGGTATTGATTATGTGTACTACTATGGCCAACAAAAATAGGCTTACTATAAGTAGGGCAACTTTTGTGTAATTGAAAGGAAATTTTCTTTTCCGCCGTTATTGCATTGTACCAAACAGTTCTATCCCAACAAAACTGTTCAGTAGTTTGTTCAACTAAGCATTTTCCCATTTCAAAGCCACCGTGCACAAACAATCTATTTTTCTTATCTAAATAAAATAAATGTGCTTCTTCTAATAACTTTTGATGTAATTCATATTTAAAATTATTTTTTTTGTAAGATTTTATTGCAGCCTTTCCACCATTTGCAAACCAGTTTTTATTTAAGGTCTGGTTAGGATTTTTAAAATATTCTAACAACCAATAATCGTGATTGCCTAAAATGTACACCAAATTTTTAATTTGTAACAGCAACTCAAAACATTCAAAAGTTTCTGGTCCTCTGTCGGCTACATCGCCTAAGCAAATTAACCGATCTTTTTTAAAATCGAAATTGCTGCGTTTTAAGCATTGTTTTAAGGGCTTTAAATAACCATGTATATCGCCTATGGCAAAAGTTTTCATAAACTAATTGTATGGGGATTAACCTATATTTGCAGCTGTAAATGTATCAAAAACAAATATAAATCTAAAAAAAAATAATTCAACCTTATAGTGGAGTGAAATATATTGAAATCTTTCTTAATGGTTATAAAAACTATGCTGCATATTTGTGGGATGAAATAACGCATCCTAACATTCACAATTATTTTTATTGGCTAATTGCGGTTTCCCTGTTTTTCTTTTTGTTAGAAGTAGTAATTCCCTGGCGTAAAAAACAAACAGTTTTTCGTAAAGATTTTTGGTTAGATGGTTTTTACATGTTTTTCAATTTCTTTTTGTTTTCATTAATTATTTATAATGCAGCCAGCGATGTGGTAGTTAATTTATTTAATGATGGCATAAAAACGTTAAGCGGCGGTTTCGATTTGCAAGCTGTAAACCCTTTAAACAATTTACCACTTTGGGCAATTTTGCTAATAGGCTTTGTAGTGCGCGATTTTGTACAATGGTGGATTCATCGCCTTTTACATAGCAACAATTGGTTATGGCAATTTCATAAAGTACATCACTCTGTTGAAGAAATGGGTTTTGCCGCCCACCTGCGTTACCATTGGATGGAAAATGTAGTATATCGCACTTTAGAATATATTCCGCTAGCTTTGCTCGGCATTGGCCTGCACAATTTTTTTGTGATTCATATTTTCACCCTCGCTTGGGGGCATTACAACCACAGTAACATTGCCATAAGTGGTAAAATTACAGGTGGCATTGTAGCTGCACTTATCGGCTTAATAATAGCTTATAATTTATTAGGCGTAAACCTTATTGAAAATACAACCATAGCAACACAGCTTTTAATAGTAATTGGTAGTACTGCAATTGGTGCTTTGCTGTTAGGTTCAATTATGAAAAAAATATTCAATTCGCCCGAAATGCACATATGGCATCATGCTTATGAAGTACCACAACATTTACCAAAAGGGATGAACTTTGGCTTAACATTAGCCCTCTGGGATTATTTATTTAAAACCGCTTATCTACCGCATAGTGGACAAAAAATAAAACTCGGCTTTCCTGGTGTAGAAGATTTTCCGGCAGACTTTGTAGGGCAGAATACAGTTGGATTGAAGAAGAAAACGTAACTATTCAGAAGTCAGACCATTTCATTGTCAGACGTTAGACGCCAGACATAATTTATGCGAAAAAGAGCGTTTTTGACTTCACTCAGCCGAATTTATCTGACGTCTGAAAGCGAAGCGGTCTGACTTCTGAACTCTAATAAATAGTTATAATAAAACTTAGTTAATAATTATTTTTTTGGTAAGATGGTATTCCCCTTCATTTATTATTAAAAAATACATTACTTTTGTAAAATCATTAATTTTAATTTCATTTTTTTGGTAAGATGCTTTTGATAATTGACCATTTAAATTAAACAACATTAAACTATGTATTTTAAAATTTGCATCAACTAATATTGTTTTTGTAATTGAATTGTAACTTACAACAGCATCATTTTTTAAACCTTCATTTCCCAAAACTGAAGTAGCTAAGGTACAATCATCTGTGTATGCATTGAGTTCAATTTTACCTTTCGGGTTTATATCTTTTCCATAAAAAGCAGGGTAATCAAAAGCGTATTTTCTAGCACGCGCGCTTGGGGCAGTAACAAAGTATAACCAGCGTATGCTTCTGCACTACTTTTTTTTAATAAGCCTATAGTTGGGGCTTGTGCAAATAGTTCTAAGCACATAATTAGGAGCAGCTGAGCAAAAATAAATTTTTAAAAATAGTCAAGATACAAAAATACAACACATTTTAACCATCACATTTTGTTTAAGCCATTAAGTATAGTTAATATTGCTTTTATATAAAAATGGGGCAAACGAAAATATTAATTACTGGTGGGGCAGGCTTTATTGGTGGTTCGCTGGCAGAAAGGCTAACTGATAACGAAGACAATTTTGTGGTTATAGTAGATAATTTGTTGACAGGAAAACAAGAGAAATTGCCAGATTCTTCAAAAAGCAATTGGAAATTTATTAACTGCGATGTAAATGAGTTTAGGCCGATTGCCTCAATTATGCAAAGTTATCAGTTCGATTATGTGTTTCATTACGCCGCAGTAGTTGGGGTAAAGCGAACTTTAGACAATCCGGTTTTAGTATTAAGCGATATACAAGGCATTAAAAACATTTTAGAACTGGGTAAAAATACTGGTGTAAAACGCATTATATATGCTTCATCATCTGAGGTTTATGGCGAGTCTATCAGCTTTCCGCAAAACGAAGAAACTACACCACTCAACTCTCGCTTGCCTTATGCGGTAGTAAAAAATGTTGGAGAAGCTTACTGCAAATCTTACCAAAAAACCTATAACTTAGATTATACAATTTATCGCTTTTTTAATACTTATGGGCCTAAGCAAAGCACCGATTTTGTAGTGTCTAAATTTTTGAAAGCAGCCATTAATAACAAGCCTTTAACTATTTTTGGTGATGGCAAACAAACCCGCACTTTTTGTTACATTGACGATCATTTAGATGCCACAACAGCCGTATTTGATAGCAATCAATATAAAAACGATGTAATTAATATTGGTAATGATATTGAAATAACGATTGAACATTTGGCTAAAACCATCATAAAATTATGCAAGTCAAAATCACCTATTGAGTATTTACCTGCTTTAAATGAAGGCGATATGCCTCGCCGAATGCCCGATGCTACTAAAATGAAAAATTTATTAAACAGAAACTTAGTTACGCTTGAAGAGGGACTTCAAAAAATAATTGAGTCTAATTATTATAAACAAAAATACAACTTACAATATGGCTAAAGTATTAGTAACTGGCGGCTGCGGCTACATTGGTTCGCACACAATAGTTGATTTAATTAACAATGGTTTCGAGGTAGTTTCGGTAGATAATTTTTCTAGATCAAACCCTTTAATTTTAAAAGGTGTTGAGGAGATTACTGGAAAAAAAGTTCAAAATTACAATGTTGATTTATGTGATTTTGAAGCCACCAAACAAATTTTTGAAGATCATAAAGATATAGAAGGCATTATACATTTTGCCGCATTTAAGTTGGTATTTGAGTCGGTACAAAATCCATTATTGTATTATCGAAACAACCTAAATTCGCTTGCCAATTTGTTAGAGTTGATGCAAACTTATAAAATACAAAATTTAGTATTTTCCAGTTCGTGTTCGGTATATGGCAATGCGAAAGATTTACCGGTAACAGAAAAAACACCAATGCAACCAGCAGAATCGCCTTATGCACATACCAAGCAAGTAGGGGAAGGAATGATTGAAAGCTTTGCCAAAAATTACCCATTAAAGTATATGTTGTTGCGTTACTTTAACCCTGCCGGCGCACACGAAAGTGCTAAAATAGGCGAGTTGCCAACCAGCAAACCACAAAACCTAGTACCTTATATTACCAAAACAGCAACCGGCGAATTAGAGCAATTAAGTATTTTTGGTAGCGATTACCCAACCAAAGATGGCACTTGTGTGCGAGATTATATTCACGTAATGGATATTGGCGGTGCGCATACTTCGGCTTTAAAAAAGATGCAAACAGAACCCGATGGTAATTGGGAAAATATTTATAATTTAGGAGCTGGAGTAGGTCGTTCGGTATTAGAAGCAGTAACTACTTTTGAAAAGGTAAATGATTTAAAGTTGAATTGGAAATATGTGGATAGAAGACCAGGTGATGTAATTGCTATTTATGCCGATAATCAAAAAGCAGTAGATGATTTAAATTGGAAATTGAAGTATTCTTTTGAAGATATAATGACAAGTGCTTACAACTGGGAAAAAGCTTTACAAACAATAGCTGTATAATTTTTTTGTATGAGTGAAGAAGCAAAACCGAAAAGTAAATTTTTAGACTTACCAATAATATTTGCAATTGCAGTAGTTGGGGTTTTACTTTTTGTTATGAATTTGGTGAATGAAACTACCAACCCAACACCGCCTAAAAGTGATACTACTGTTGTTGCTAAAGATACTTTGCAAATTGATAGTTTGGAAGTAGATACTTTAAAGTAGTTTAAGGTCCTGAACTTTTATTAAAGCCATCAGAATCTATAAGTAATAGGCTTGCATTAGCATCTACGGCACTAATTTTATCTCCAAGCTTTGCTAATTCACTCAAAAATCTGAAAGAACTGGTGTGGAAATTTAAGATTGGTATAGACTCATTTATTTCATATCGTTCTCTTAAATAACTTACATCGCAATCAACATCGACAAATTGAATACGTTCATATAGGTCAATTATTTCATTTTTTACGGCTTGCCAGCTTCTTGTGCTAATGTCGGCATCAAAAATATTTCCTTTATATGTTGGTGGTTTGTAACTAACTATAAAAAAGGAATCGGTATGCATAGCAATGCTATAAGTAAACTTAACATCTTTTCTGAAATTAATTTCCTCACCTACTCGCTGTTTCAAAAGTCTAACAGTTTTATCGTAACTGTACAATGCATCTTCTCTGCCTGAAATTTCGTTTTTATTATCAAGGCTTTTACTATCAATCAAATTAGTTGCCGTTTTTTCCGTAATTGTAGAATTATTTAATTTTTTTCCCTTTTCACAGCCACAAAAAAGAATTGCAATGAAACATAGAATAAAAATAATTTGTGGTTTGAAGCTTGTGGCTTGTATCATTTTATTAAGATTTCCATTTACGTAAATATATGAAAAAAATAAGATTTTAAAAGAAGAATATTTTACAAACTAAATTCGGATTTTTAAGTGTATATTTGTTCTAATTTAAATTGAACAAAAATTTTTGAGCGATAAAACGTATATAAAAGGTAGGGGAGCGCAATTAAACACGGCTAATCCTTATGATGCAACTTATTTGGAGAAAACTCATATTGAGGGCATTGATATTTTTGAAAAACCTCAGAAAATTAAAACTCAAATTATTTACGATTACCCTAAAAAACTAATCAACAAAGTTACGTCGCCCGATGTTGGTATGGAGTATTCGGTTAATCCTTACCAGGGCTGCGAACACGGTTGCGCTTATTGTTATGCCCGCAACGCACACCACTATTGGGGCTTTAGTGCAGGTTTAGATTTTGAAACCAAAATAATTGTAAAACCAACCGCACCCAATTTGTTGCGCAACGAATTAGCGGCAAAAAGTTGGAAGCCGCGCCCAATTGTATTGTCGGGTAATACAGATTGTTATCAACCTTTAGAGAAAAAATTTGAGCTGACCCGCAAGTTGTTGCAAGTAATGTTAGAATGTAAACACCCCGTAAGCATTATTAGTAAAAATGCTCTGATTTTAAGAGATTTAGATATTATAAAAGAACTGGCTAAAGACAAGCTGATTCACGTTGCAATTTCCTTAACCACTTTAAATGAAAGTTTACGCAGCGTATTAGAACCAAGAACTGCAACCGCCAAACAACGCTTACACACCATTAAAAAACTAAGTGAAACAGGCGTGCCAGTTACTGTAATGACTGCCCCCATCATTCCAGGAATTAATGATTTTGAATTACCTCAATTACTAAAAGCAGCTTCAGAAAACGGAGCTGTTGCTGCTGGTTTTACTATGGTAAGATTAAATGGCGTGTTACCCATCATTTTTGAAAACTGGATTAGAACGCATTTTCCTGACAGGGCTGATAAGGTGCTAAACAAAATAAAATCGGTACACGGTGGTAGTTTAAACGATTCACAATTTGGCCGTCGTATGCGTGGTGAAGGACCAATTGCAGAGCAAATCCGACAACTATTTTCAATTTACAAAAACAAGTATTTTAAAGATAAAACGGCTTCACCTTACAATTTAAATTTGTTTAGAAGGCCAAATAAAAATGGTCAGTTGAGTTTGTTATAATTGGCTTTGTTTTTAGATGGGTTTTGTTGGAATAAAAAAATAATTACCAATAAAGTTTAAGTGCTGGTATTGTTTCCGCATAAACGCAGTTACGAGCTTTTGCTACAAATTGCCCTTTATATATTGTTGTATGAATGCCGCAATTTGGGAGGTAACACTTTCATAGAAAGTTTGCTATGTTTGATCATAACTTCTTATCAGTTAAGCTTACCAGAATAACGAGAATTCAAAAGCAATAATATCATTTCTCAAAATTTGTACAATACTAGCTTTATTGTTGGTCGTTCCGACTCAACAAACAATTGGCTATTGGCAACTGTTTTTCATCAAGCATTAATGTCAGTTGTTTGGGTAAGTTATAAATTTTCGATTTAGAGGTGAGTTGGGATTTTTTATTCTCAATCCGAGATTTCATCTCACTATTGGTTATACTGTCTTTGAGTTCTATATTCGACAAAAGTGCCTCATAAACAGCATTTCTATTAGTTTCTTTTCCTCCAACGTGGTAAAAGTGCTCTTTCGTTGCTACGTTACAATCTTTCCAAACTGAAAAGACATAATCGTTAGTTCTATATTTATTACTCAACCAGGTTGATAAAATGAATTTGCAATTTGAGTTTACTAAACCTTGATTTAATATTACTTCTTCTTCCTCTGACCAACTATCAAAATAGTCAACGTGTCTGCCAATGTATGGTGGGTCTGAATAAACTAAATCTGTGCTATTTAATTCGGCCAATGTTTGATTAAAATCTTGAAGTTTAAATTCATAATCTTCTTGTTCTATAATTTGAGAAATATTTTCAACTTGATTGGTTATTTTTGTAACTAAAGATTGAGCAAAACGATTTGGTTTTTTACAGAAAGGAACATTGTATCCGCCTTTTTTATTAAATCGCATCATACCATTAAAACAAGAACGACTTAAAAATAAAAAATCTAAGGGATTACCTAATTTATTAAATCTTTCTCTAACAGCGTAATAGTGTTTTCCGTCAGTTTCAAATAGCTTTTGACCTTCCTCATTTAGAAATTGTTTTACAATTCCACTTGTTATATCTTTATTTTGTAACGCTTTGTAAAATTTTATTAGGTGAGGATTACTATCACAAAGTAATGCTTTTTTGGGTCTGACATTAAATGCAACTACACCTGTTCCCATAAAAGGCTCAACCCAACGGTCAAATTCAATTTCTTTTACATTTAAAGAAATCCATTGAACAAGTTTTGTTTTAATCCCTTGGGACTTTATTGGTGGAACAAATGTTTTCATTTCCTGTTCTTATTTTTTCGTTTTGGTCTAACTGGGTTTATTTTATCGGTTTCCATACCTTTGAATTCGAGAAATTCGGTTAATTTAGTTAGTTTTTTAAAGTTACCTGCTTTCTTTGGGTCAGGAACTTTTAAAATACCCTGATTTATCCAATATTCATCAAATATTTTTTCTCCAAGATTTTTGAAAACTCCATTTCCTTTTAAAATATCCTCTATGTATTGAATACTTCCAATGTTTGCAGTATTTCCGCTTCCTCCTTTGTCACTTGATATTTTCCATTTTTCCTCTGCAAAGAAAACCAAATCTTTGATTACAGAAGTAATTTTATCAAGGTTGTTTAATTCAAGTATTTTAGTTTCGTCAATATCTGTAGTTAAAGCCCTTGTGTATAAAATTCCTAAACAAATGTGAGATGTATATTCTGCATAAGGAAATTGTATATTTTTTGTACTTGTTCTGGTTCTGAAATATTCTCCGTGAGAACCAAGTGTAAAACCGTTAGAAAAACCATCATAATCATCTAAACGATAAGTCGTTTTATATCGACTGCAAATTTTATTTTTGAATTTGCTTTATTAATAAATGATAAATCTGGATACCAATTTTGCATTTCAGCAAGAACTATTTCGTAACCGTTTTGGTCAGCAAATTCTTGAAATTTCGGAAATAATTGAATTTCAAGAATTTTAGATATTATTTTAGCGTCAGAGGATATGGTATAAATATTCTTTTCAATATCTATAAATCCCTTAACTTTCCAATCGCCAACTTTATCAGAAACATATTCAGTCAGTTCTTTTGAAAACTCTATTAATTTATCAAAAAACTGCTTTTTTATATCACTCATTCTTTATTTTATGTAATCGACAAGTTACAAATTATTGATTATCTAATCTTATAGTTTAGATATTTTAAATTGTTGTTAACATTAACATAGCGTAGTTAATGAAGTTTCATATCCTATAAAAGAATGCTTGAGGAATTTAGTGTGGGACTGCCGTTTATGCAAAACCAGTAACTTCATTTCCAAAAAAAAAAAGTATAACACATAAGGCTACAGATAACAAATATTATCTTTAACTTTAGGCTTTTAGTAAACCATCTTAACCTTAAAAAATAATTTTTATTATGGCGGATTATATGAGTATGCACATGCTTCGGTTTTTGTTACACGAAGTACAGGAAGTGGAAAAACTTTGTGCATTATCAAGATATAAAGATTACGATAAGAGTAGTTTCGACATATTATTAGATTCTACCAAAAGCTATGCCGACAAGGTATTGTACCCTACTTTTAGAGAGATGGACGAAGACCCAGCAAGGTATGAAGATGGTAAAATTTATGTACATCCGGTAGTAGAACAAGTAATGAAAGATGCTGGTGAAAATGGAACTATTGGCGCTTTGTTTGATTATGAACATGGCGGCATGCAAATGCCACATACAGTTCATGCGGCTATTTCACATATCAGTCAATCTGCAAATAATAATTTACCTGGCTATCCAGGTTTAACTGGTGGTGCTGCTGGTTTGTTGGTAACTTACGCTAATAAAAATTTAGTTGATACTTACGTGCCTAATATGCTAAGTGGTAAATGGGGAGGTACTATGTGTTTAACCGAACCGCAGGCGGGTAGTTCTTTATCAGATGTTGCTACTTCTGCAACGCCCAATGAAGATGGTTCGTATAATGTAGCAGGACAAAAAATATTTATTTCGGGTGGCGATCATGAGTATGTTGAAAACATGGTTCATTTAGTATTGGCTCGTATTGAAGGTGCACCAAAAGGAACAAAAGGTATTTCACTTTTTGTAGTACCTAAAAAACGTTTAACGGCAGATGGAAGTTTAGAAAGCAATGATGTAATAACTGCTGGTGATTTTCAAAAAGTAGGGCAGCGAGGTTATTGCACAACACATTTATCTTTTGGTGAAAACCAAAATTGTAAAGCCTGGCTGGTAGGTGAAGAAAACAAAGGCTTACGCAATATGTTTCAAATGATGAATGGCGCCCGTATTGATGTTGGTTTAACTGCTACATCTATGGCAACTGCAGCTTATTATGCTTCTTTAAAATATGCCAAAGAGCGCCCGCAGGGTAGAAGAATAAATAACGCAGGCGTAAAAAATGCAGTTGAAGGTCAAACCTTAATTATCAATCATCCTGATGTTAGGCGTATGCTAATGCTTCAAAAAGCAATTGTAGAAGGTTCGTTGGCATTATTAATTGAGGTTTCTATGTATCACGATTTATCGGAACAAGGCGATGAAAGTGAGCGCAGTTATTATCATAATTTGTTAGAATTACTTACGCCAATTGCCAAAACCTATCCATCAGAAATGGGCATTACTTCTATTAGTAATGGTTTGCAAGTGCTGGGTGGCTATGGTTTTTGTTCAGATTTTCCTTTACAGCAATATTATCGTGATATTAGAATTACGGCATTATACGAAGGTACTACAGGTATTCAATCATTAGATTTGCTGGGCAGAAAAGTAGTAATGGATAATGGTGAGGCGATGCGCTCTTTAACAAAAGAAATAATTTCTACTATAAAAGCTGCTAGTAACTATGATGATTTAAAACCTTATGCCGAACAACTTAAAACGGCTTCTAAACAATTGCAACAAATATTGCAGCACTTAATACAATTTGCTATGAATGGGCAGCACGAGCGTTTTATTGCTGATGCAACTATATTTATGGAGATGATGAGCAACATTGTAATTGCCTGGCAATGGTTAAAAATGGCTACTGTTGCCAAAACTGCATTGGTAAATGGAAATGGTACATTTTCAAGCGAATTTTATACGGAAAAAATTGATACAATGCGCTTTTATTACAAGTACGAATTACCTAAAATATTAGCTTGCCAAAGTACTTTAATAAATGAAGACAATTTAACAATAGTAGAAGAAAATAAAGAAACCTTTAGTTTTAGCTAAGTATCTACACTATAAAAAGTTAATATTTTATTGGTTTCCTTTTTAGGTTTAAATTAAATTCATTCTGTGGTTTATATTTTATTATTTAACATTCATTGTTCCAATCTTAAAGAATGAATGTGAAATTCTCCCGCTTTTTTAGTAAGTGGCAGTTAAGTTGGATTTTTTACTGAATAGAAATTATACTATAGGCCATAAATTTAGTTTAACAATAGTTATAAAGGAACTGTTGTTACTAAAATATTGAGATACGTCTTAATATTATATAATTAATAAAAAAACAATATGTTAGAACAATTAAAACAATTAGCCCTACAAAAGCTACAAGAAAAAATGTCGGGTAATAGCCTTGGTGCTTCCGAAACTGCAGAAGCTGCTGGTGAGGGCGCAGGTTCATTAATAGATATAATTAAAGAAAAAGTTAGTAGCGGACAATTAGATCAAGTAAAAGATTTATTTTCTAATGATGGAGAAAGTTTAGAGAACAACAGCATTTTTCAAAACGTACAAGGAAAGATTACAGATTCGTTAAAAGCAAAAGGTATGAGTGAAGAAGAAGCTCAAAAAGAAGCTCAAAATACTGTACCAGATGTTTTTAATAGTATTAAACAAAAATTTACTTCAAGCGATGAAGCAGATAGTGCTTTTAGCTTAGAAAGTTTAACTGGTTTGTTAGGTGGCAATGCTGGTGACTTGTTAAATAAGGCCAAAGGTCTTTTTTAAATAGGTTTAATAAAATAATACAAAAAAAGCCGCTTGTTTTAATCAAGCGGCTTTTTTTTATGTATATAACAATTACTTTTTGTTAAATTAGGTGATAAAATAAAGTAGAAACTCCACCAGAAAAAGCGACAATCTATCCTAATGTTCAAAAATGCCGAATAATATGACAATAAATCATCAATATTGACTAAAGCCTAAAATGAACTACTACCTGACAGCCTGGCGTTTCACGTTGTTGCCTCACAACAATATCGTGTGCAAATTGACGCATTAAATATACTCCTCTGCCATTGGGTTCACCAATGTTTTCGGGGGCAGTAGGGTCGGGTAATGTGCTGGGGTCAAAACCTTTCCCTTCATCTTGTATGGTAAAAGAGAGTAGATTTTCTTTTACTACTGCCGTTTTTACTAAAACTTCTTTTTCTGGGCAGCAACGGTTACCATGATGAATAGAATTATTTACTGCTTCAGTTAGCACAAGCATTATTTCATGATAATACTCATCACTTAACCTGTAAGTATCACAAACTCTTCTAACGAAAGGTTCTAAAAGACTTATGTTTTCCGGTTCGGAATGGAGTTTCAGTTGAAACTCTTTGTTTAAAAAATTAGCACGCACGTTTTAAAAACTGATTTCATTAAAATATCGTTCCACTAAACGCTTATAAAATGGTTTTAGCGCAGGTGGTACTGTTTTGTAGAGTTGTACTTCAGCTTCTCGTTTTTTTAGATATTCTTCAATTTCCGGTGGAACGGGTTTAGGTTTTTCGCGGGCGGTTTCAGCTTCTCGTTTATCATCAATCTCTCTTTGTCGCTCTGCTTCTTCAGCTTTTAACAAACGAGTTAGTATGTCTTGCTGGCGTTTAATCATTTGTGAAGTCAATTTTTTATTCAGTAAATCTTCTTCTGTTTTCTCCATTTCATCGGCCAATTTTTGCAAATCACCCATACTGTTTTTACCGTCTTTATTACTTTCTTTATCTATTTTTTGAATGGCATCTCTTATTGCAGCCTGGCGTTGTGCCATTTGTGCCATTTGTTTGCTCATGCCACCGCCTTCACCTGGTTTTTCACCTCCTGGTTTTTCGCCTTTCTGCATTTCTTCCAACATTTTTTCTAATTGGCTGTTCATTTTCTCTTGAGCCTTTTTCATATCGCCCATACTGCTTGGTGTGCCACTTCCACCTGGCTTATTACAGTTTTGGCTGCCCGGCATACCATCGCTCATTTGTTGTTGCATTTGCTCCAAACTTTCGTTAAACATTAAAGCAAGGTTGTTAAAGCCTGTCATAATATATTGCTGATTAATGCTGCCATCTTTTACTTTACGGTCTTCTAAATAATCTAAACCATCATCCATGTTTTGATTAATAGTTTTCAGCTCTTTGGTAACAAAACTTTCAATTTGGAAAATGCGTTTACTTAAGGCGATGATACTATCTTCCACCATTTTTGCATCTTCTTCAATTTTATATTGATTTTGTACAAGCGTTTTGTATTTAGGGTTGTTAATGTTAGTTACCACAATTTCATCCATTGTGTTTTCTTGATCTAAAGAAAGTTTTATCAAATTTTCTAACAACTGTCGTAAAGCGCGCATATCTTCCTCAGCTTGGTCTTGTTGCTGCTGATCCATTTTCTGTTGCATTGCACTAGCCATCTGCTCCATTTTTTGTGCAGCACTTTTTTGTTTTTTTGATGCGCCCGATTTTTGATCTTGTTCTAACTGCTCTTGAGAATCTTGCATTTCCTGATCAATTTCTTCCTTTTGCTCTTCAAACTCTTCCATGCTTTGCGGCTCTTCCAGTTCTTTGCCCATTTCTTCTAACTTCTCTAAATCTTCCTTTATTTCTTCAAATTTTTCGTTTAATTCTTCTTGTTTTTCCTCTTGTTCCTCTAAATCTCCGCTTTCGTTCTCTTCTGTTTCTTCGGCTAGTTTTTCTTCTTCTTCGGCTAGTTCATTTAGTTTGTCAATTGTTTCGGTCATTTTTTCTTCATACTCCAATTGTTTAAACAACTCTAACATGCGGTCTAACTCCTGCTCCAATTGCTCATCGTTCATTTCAAATTCTTCCAACTCTTCAAAAGCATCTTCTTGCTCTAATTTTTCCAACATCTCTTCCAGCTTCTCCATTAACTCCTTCATCTCGTCGGTCATTACTTCTTCAAACAACTCTTGTAACTTCTCTTTCTTTTGTTTCACACTTTCAGAGTATTGTTTGTACTCCTGCTCTTGCTTCATATTTTTTTGAAAGTCTTGTTGAATTTGCTGCACTTGGTTTTGCATTTTTTTGTGCTTTTGAATCACATTTTCAATTGCTTTTTTATCCTCCCAATCCAAGTCTTTCTTTTCCAAAACCCGTTCTTTCATTTCTTTCACCTCTTCTTGCAAATCTTTTACTTCATCTAAAGTTTCTTTTAAGTCTTCCTTTATTTCTTTGTTTTGCTCATCAGTTTTTTCTTCTAACTCTCTTATAGAAGGCAACTTAAACGCCATTTCGGGCGAACGTGTAACCTTTATACCATTAATGCCATCATTATCCCAAACTTCAAAATGATAATAAACTTCATCACCAGCACTTAGGCCAATACCTGTTAGGTTCCAAAAATGACTGTATTTAGCCGTTTTGCCTTGTCCTTCGTAATCAATTGGTAGTTTTTCGTATTCCTTATTATCTTTTAATCGCCATTTAAAATTTAGGCTGCTAATGCCATAATCATCAGAAGCATTTCCAATAAAATAAATTAAATTTTTATCAGTAGAATCTTTAACCTCTTCAACCGAAATAGCTGGATACATATCAGGTATAGTACTAATGCTATAACTTATTGAATCTCCTTTTTTTACCTTTTCGTTACTTACGTAAACTGTATAAGTATCATCTTTATAAAATCGGTTACTGTAATTAAAATCTAAAGCGCTTTGTCTTTGTGTTTCTACCGTTTCTTTTTTGAAACCCATTTTTACCTCTTCGGTATTTTGCGCTTTAAATCTCCAACCAACTTTAGAGCCAGCCGGAATTACAATATCACCTGTGTTTTCTAATACTTCATCTTTAATGCCAGTATATTTCGGATAATCTAAATCTACTTCAAAACCAATAATGGTAGGTTTTGGAATTACCGTCAACATAAATTTTTCCGATGCAAAACCATCTGCTTCAAAATAAAACTCTACATCTTTTTGCAGATTGGCAAACTGGTAACTATATTTATTTGCTGCTTTTTGGTTTAATTTATAAGAAAAATTATTGAAGTGAATAAAAGCTTCCTTCGGCAAAACAGTACCATTTACCCCAACATCAATTGTTAAACTTTCATTTTGAATTGCTTCAAGATTATTGCTTATTAAATTGAAATAAAAAGGAGCTGGTTTTGAAAAATCTTCATCATTTCTAATCAACCGATCGGTGCTATCAGAAATTAAATCTGGAATAACAAACGACAACAAACCCAACAACAAAATAGGAATTAAAGCATATTTTAAATACTTCGTGTTTCTTTTTAAATTAACGGCTTTTACAAAAGGCACCGGTGTTAAAGTAGCCGCTTTTTGATCAATACTTGCCTCAATTAATGATTTGCTGTAAGCATCTTGAGATTGATCTTTTAACTGCAAAACATTTAACAACCTATCTTTTACATCAGTAAAATGCGTACCAATAATACTGGCCGCTTTTTTATGCGAAATTATTTTCCCTAACCTTAATATTTGAAGAATAGGATAAATAACGCCAACTACAAAAACCACAACACTCAAAGCCAAAAAGCCATAAAACAGCAATTTTCTAACTGGTGAAGAAAAATAAAAGAAATATTCTAACACAGCAATAAGTATAAAAGCCAATATAACAATACCAATACTGTACAAAAGCCCTCTTATTAAATTGTTAAAATAGTATTTGCGGGTAAACGCATCAATTTTTTGTAACAGTAAATTATAGTTGTTAGTATTACTTGCCATTTTGTTGTTATTGCCCTTAAACGGCAAAAGTACGGCAATATTTGCTTAGTTACAAATACTTAGTTTATGTTATGTTTTTATAATGTTGATAAGTATAAAATGAAGCTTTTTTACTTAATTTCCATTAATTTTTTTTGAAGCGAAACCCTTAACCCGAATAAAGAGCAGTCGTGCCATCCACTACTATCTTTTTGTTCCATAAATTCCACAAAAAGGATATCCGCTACTGTCACGGCTATCTTAAATACTGCGCTCCCTCGCAAAAATTGAGCTTTTTTTATAAAACTTCTCTTATTCAAACAATTAATTAGTAAAATAAATCAAAAAATTTCCACAATCGGAACTTAACCACTTATTTGTACATTATTAGCTTTGTAAAATATTATTTATAGCGTATGAAAGTAGTGTTTATGGGTACACCCGGCTTTGCAGTAGCCGCCTTGCAAAAACTGGTAGAAAACGGCAAAGCCAACAACATTGAAATAGTAGGTGTAATAACTTCTGTTGACAAACCCGCGGGGCGAGGCAGAAAGCTGCAAAAAAGTGCAGTAAAACAATACGCCGAAAGCCAAAATTTAAAAGTTTTACAACCTGCCAATTTAAAAAACGAAACCTTTTTAGCCGAACTTAAAAGCTTACAAGCCAATTTATTTGTAGTAGTAGCTTTTAGAATGTTGCCCGCCGTAGTTTTTGAAATGCCACCAAAAGGCACATTTAATTTGCACGCCAGTTTGTTGCCGCAATACCGTGGAGCAGCACCAATTAATTGGGCAATAATTAACGGCGAAAAAGAAACAGGCGTAACCACTTTTTTTATTGAACAGCAAATTGACACAGGCAAAATTATACATCAACAAAAAATAGCAATTGAAAGCAACGAAACCGCTGGCACACTACACAATAAACTAATGGATTTAGGTGCTGACGTAATTCTAAAAACCGTAAACGATATTGCCAGCAAAAATATTACTATAACAGAACAAGACCACAGCAAAGCTACCCAAAAAGCGCCCAAAATTTTTAAAGAAGATTGTAAAATTGACTGGAATAATTCTACAAAAAAAATTGACCAATTTATTCGTGGACTTTCACCTTACCCGGCAGCTTACACTTTTTTAAACGAATTGCAACTCAAAATTTATGAAGTAGAAACCGAAATTAAAACTCACGATTTAGAGCCAGGTAAGTATTTATCCGATAATAAATCTTATCTAAAATTTGCTACTAATAATGGCTTTATTGTAGTAAAACAATTACAATTACAAGGCAAAAAACAAATGGATATTAAAGCTTTTTTAAACGGTTATCAGTTGAAGGTTTAAGCTTTAAATTCCACATTTCTATAGATGGTGTCAACCTTAATTTCTACGTCAATAGCTTCAATGTTCAATATGGAAGCTGCGCCTTCATAGCGTTGCATAGACCACATATTTTCATTAGCTCTTTTAAAAACATCAATTTGTATTTTATCTTGAGACACTAAAATATATTCTTTTAAACTTTGTATTTGTTGGTAGAAATAAAACTTATCGCCTCTGTCATAACTTTCTGTAGATTTTGAAAGAACTTCAAAAATTATTTTTGGATTAATAATTGAATCTTGTTCTGCATCAGACCTTTCAATTTCATTACAAACAATCATAGTATCAGGATAGAAAATTCTATTTCCCTCCTTTACATGAAGTCTAACATCACTATTAAATGTTCTGCACTTACTGCCATTGGTTATAGAATTTTCATTAAAATAACTGAATATGTTACCACTTATAGTACCGTGTTCTAAAGTTCCACCAGCCATAGCAAAAATACTACCATTATGATATTCGTATTTTTGGCCTTGCTCTTGACTTAATCTGATATATTCGGCTATGCTAATGTTATTTAAAGTTACGGCTTGCATCTGTACAAATTTTTTCAAATGTAAATTTACGATAAAATAAGTCTCTTACCAAATCTTCTAACAGCACTTAGGTTTACACTTTGTTTAGCTAAAATGTTCATAAGCTGATTGACTTCATGCTCTCGCCCTATGACCTGATTTGGTTGAATACTCCTCCAGTTTGTGGTGTTAATTTGATGATTTTTTGATTCATATTCACAATTATACGATAAATTTATCGTACGTCAAAAACATCGTAAATAGTTCGTACTTTTATAAGATTAAAATATACAAGCTGAAAAATTACTTTAAGCTTACAAACCCTTACTTTTAACCCGTGAATTACGTTTTAGCGCAAAACCTCAGTAAGTATTATGCCGACAAATTATTGTTTGATGGCATTGATTTAAGTATCAACAAAGGCCAAAAGGTGGCATTAGTGGCCAAAAATGGTACCGGAAAAACATCTTTACTAAATATTTTAGCAGGCTTAGAACCGCAAGATGGTGGCACTTTTACCATTCATAAAGATGTAAAAATTGGCTACTTAAAACAATCGCCCGACTTTAGGCCAGCCGATACTATTATTGACACCGTTTTTTATACACAAAACGAAGATATTCAACTTATTAAAGACTATGAGTTAGAAGAAATAAAAAAGAAGCCTGATACCGTAAAATTACAGCAACTAATGACTGAAATTGACACCAAACAACTTTGGGATTTAGAAAGTAAAGTAAAGCAGATTTTAGGTAAACTGCAGTTGCATCAGTTAGATCAAAAAATGAACACACTTTCTGGCGGGCAAATTAAACGGGTGGCTTTAGCACGGCAATTAATTCACGAACCTAACTTTTTAATTTTAGATGAGCCAACTAATCATTTAGATATTGAAATGATAGAATGGTTGGAGCGTTACATTCAAAAAAATACAGATGCGGTTTTTTTAGTAACGCACGATCGCTATTTTTTAGATAATGTTTGTGATGAAATTTTAGAGTTAGATGAAGGCACAATTTTTAAATACAAAGGTAACTACAGTTACTATTTACAAAAAAAAGAAGAACGATTACAAAACAATGTAGCTACGGTTGAGCGTGCCCAAAGTGCCATGGTAAAAGAGTTAGAATGGATGCGCCGAAGTCCGCAAGGTAGAGGCACAAAAGCAAAATCGCGTATTAGCAGCTTTTACGATTTAAAAGACAAAGCCAACAAAAATTACGATGAAGGTGAAGTTAAAATGGATTTAACAATGAACCGCCTTGGTAAAAAAGTAATGGAAATACAAGATATTACCAAGGCTTATGATGATCGTACCTTAATTAAAAATTTTACTTACATTTTTAATCGCTACGATCGTATTGGTATTAGCGGTGCAAATGGTTGTGGCAAATCAACGTTATTAAATATTATAGTTGGTAATGTAAAAGCTGATTCTGGTAAAATTGTTACAGGTGCTACCGTCACTTTTGGTTATTTCAGGCAAGATTTGGGTGAGCTTGACGAAAGCTTAAAAGTAATTCAGGTAATACAAGATATTGCAGAAGTAATTCGCTTATCAAGCGGTAAAGACCGTACAGCGGCACAAATGTTAGAGTGGTTTCAGTTCGATCGTAAAAAGCAACATCAATATGTAAACACTTTAAGCGGTGGTGAAAAGCGACGTTTGTATTTGCTTACTGTGCTAATGAAAAATCCTAACTTTTTAATATTAGATGAACCAACCAACGATTTAGATTTACAAACCCTTAATACATTAGAAGAATTTTTAGAAGATTTTGGAGGCGTCTTGGTAATGGTAAGTCACGATCGTTATTTTATGGATAAACTAATTGACCATTTATTTGTGTTAGATGGAAAAGGAGCTGTTAGAGATTTTCCAGGTAACTACTCTCAATACCGCTTAACGGCAGATAAGGAAAAACAGGCTGAGAAAAGAGAAAAAGCGGCAGAAGTAAAAACTACTCAAAAAACAGACAGATCTAAAACTAAACTTAGCTACAACGAAAAAAGGGAATTTGAGCAATTAGAAAGAGACTTGGCAGATTTAGAAAAGCGCAAAGCCGAAATTGAAACAGAAATGACCGCTAACCAAAACGATCATCAAAAAATTATGGATTTAAGTAGTGAAATGGGAAACACTTTAAATGCTATTGATGAAAAAGAATTGCGATGGTTAGAGTTATCTGAGTTTATGTAACAATTCATTTCAAGCACAAAAACCAATTTATTTTCTACAATTCATTATCTTGTTGTAAAATACAACTGTATGAATCCAATTTTAAGAAATATATTAGCCGTAGTAGCAGGCATTTTAATTGGTGGTTTTGTAAATGGAATGATAATAACTTACGGTGCAGCACTTTATCCTCCACCAGAAGGAGTTAACCCTAATGATTTAGAAAGTATAAAAGCGAATTTACATCTGTATTCTATTGCTCAGTTATTAGTACCATTTTGGGCACACGGCATAGGTACATTTGTTGGCGCATTTATAACAGCTTTAATTGCTGTAAGTAAAAGAATTGGCTTGGCTTTACTAATAGGTGCTGTTTTTTTACTCGGTGGAATTACAATGGTAGTAATGGTTGGCGGGCCTGTTTGGTTTATTATTTTAGATTTATTGGTAGCCTATTTTCCAATGGCTTTTATTGGTGGAATTGCTGCCATTGCCTTAAAAAAATCGTAAAATTGATGTCTATAAAAAGATGTGTCAAGTAACATTTCCTTTTTTGCCAAGGCAATCGCATAAAAAATGATTTAAATAATTAGCAAAAAAAATTAGAAGCGAAGTGGTTTTCCCTCGTAGAAATTTTAGTCCCGCCATCCGTTCAAATACCATTTTGCCAACGCTTCAGAAGCCAAACATAAAAATGGTATAACCACTTCTGTCCTTTAGGTTTGCAAAACAAAAGTTGGGGAATAAATAAATGTGTAATCATTCCTTTCATTTTTGTAATTTTTATAGCAAGTTATGTCCTTTAATCATAAAATATTTAAATGAAGTTAAAACCGGGGATGGCGCGTTATACTGCTGTCAAGGTTAAAGACCTACCACCCGTTTAA
>Ga0209187_1000504_pt1 | contig 65581 bp, 49 predicted proteins | sample BantaG_FD_187430 | JGI IMG/M metagenome (GOLD analysis project Ga0209187, IMG submission 187430) | Marine algal microbial communities from Bantry Bay, Ireland - BantryBay_4 metaG (SPAdes) (version 2) | ecosystem: Host-associated > Algae > Red algae > Unclassified | place: Bantry Bay, Ireland...
AATTTTTTCGAGTACGAGGCGGAGGTTATTCAGCATAGCCGTAGCTACGCTGGATGTTCTCCAACAAAGTAATCGGACAAATTTCGCCAAATGAACTTATCATAATTAGTTTGACTTACTACTAAGCCACATTTATATAAAAAATGAATTTACACGAATATCAAGGTAAGGAACTCCTGAAAAGTTTTGGCGTAGAAATTCAAGAGGGTGTTATAGCAACTACGGTAGAAGAGGCAGTCGCTGCTTCAAAGGAATTGAAGACGGATGTATGCGTCATCAAAGCTCAAATACATGCAGGAGGACGCGGTAAAGGTGGCGGTGTAAAACTCGCTAAAAATGAAGCCGAAGTACGCGAACATGCAGGTAATATATTGGGTATGATGCTCAAGACTCCACAGACTCCGGGGGGCTTGGAAGGTCCAGGCAAACTGGTACGAAAAATACTCATAGCGGAAGATGCTTTTATTGCACCGTTTGAGAATAATAAGGAGTATTACATCTCCATTTTGATGGATAGAGGGCGTAAGCAAAATGTCATTATTCACTCTACACAAGGTGGTATGGATATTGAAAAAGTTGCGGAAGAGACACCTCACTTAGTTCACAAGGAATACATCCATCCGACACTCGGTATTCAGCCTTTTCAGTTGAATAAAATAGCTTTTAATCTCGGTTTGAGTGGTGATGCCTTCAAGGCGATGAGGAAATTTATCGTCAAATTGTACGAAGCATTTGTAGAAAGTGATGCGAGTTTATTTGAAATCAATCCATGTTTGCATACGAGCGATGACCGTATTGTGGCAGTTGATAGTAAAGTTTCTATCGACGATAACGCGCTTTTCCGTCATCCCAATCTTGCCGAACTTCGTGATACGGACGAGGAAGACCCTACGGAAGTTGAAGCAAGAGGTTATGGTTTGAATTATGTCAATCTTGATGGCAATGTAGGTTGTATGGTCAACGGTGCAGGCTTGGCAATGGCGACGATGGATATTATCAAACTTTCGGGTGGCGAACCTGCGAATTTTCTGGATGTAGGTGGTACGGCAGATGCGGCGCGTGTAGAGCAAGCCTTCCGTATTATATTGCGCGATCCGGCAGTGAAAGCAATTTTGATTAATATATTTGGTGGAATTGTGCGTTGCGATCGCGTAGCGCAAGGTGTGGTAGATGCGTACAAAAATATCGGTGACATTAGTGTACCGATTATTGTTCGTTTGCAAGGCACAAATGCAGATATTGCAAAGACGATTATTGATGAATCAGGTTTGGAAGTACACTCGGCTATCTTGTTGCAAGAAGCAGCAGATTTGGTGAAACAAGTGATAGGGTAGGGGAGAGGCTTTCTGTTATTCTCAACTTTTGTTTTTTTGCAAAAAAATGAGTGAATGAATGAATGAATTTTGAATGAATGAATATGTCGATAATATTCATTCGTTTAAAATAATTTTACAATATAAAAAAATCGTAAGTTCGACAAAGTCGGACTTGCGATTTTTTTTATTTTAGAATGTTTTGAACTGATAACCAATGTTTTATGATTAAATTTATTTCTTAATCACATTCAACTCCTTTAATTTAAAAAAGCTTCTCGCAGTCGCTTCTGCATCCGCAAAAGCATCGTGAGCATCACCAAAATCTTCTCCAAATAATTTGATGTGTAACTCGCTAAGGGTGGGCCATTTGTAACCATAGTGATTAGGAATCGCACAATAGTTGGTGGACAATTCTTTGGTGCAAAGGCGATTTTTGCTGAATAATTGATGGTCGATAGATTTTCTGATCAACTCCGCACCAATGATTTTTTCATCAAAACTCATATTGTGCGCAATAAGGTATTCGGCATTTGCAACATCATTGGCAAAAAATTGTAATATCTCCGCTAAGTCCTCACCTTCGACCATAGCGCGCTCGGTCGTGATGCCGTGTACCCGCGCCACGCCTTGCGGAATACGATAACCTTCGGGGCGAATAATATGACTGTGTTTGTTGATGAGATTGCCTTCGGCATCGTGGTTGAGCCAAGCTACCTGCACCATGCGGGGCCAATTGTTGACATCAGTGATAGGGGCTTTCCAATTAGAAGGGAGTCCGGTAGTTTCGGTATCAAAAGTCAGGTACATCTGCGTATTTTTTGTAAATAAATCTATTCTAATCCGCGTTTTTTACAAGTCTAATTTTTCGCCATTATACCACATTTCGGGCGTGTCAGCATAAGCTTCATTACCGGAAATATTGACTAAAGCTATCTCAAAAGCAAATTCATAAGGATTACCTTCGCCGAGACTTTGATAAAATCCGATGGCAAAATTGGTGGCGGCATCATCGCCTATTTTTTCACTCATTCCAATGACATAAATACCATGTTGACTGATGGCTTCGGCTTGTTCTTTGGAATAACAGGCGTTTAGTACGACACAGCGAACATGTCTTTTGTACAATTTGAACAATCTATCTAAGCCTTTGGTCGGGAAAAAATGTATTTCTCCAGCATCATTCTGTACAGCTAACCCCTTTTCTTTAGAACCATGTCCCGAAAAATGTACAATTTGTGGCTTTTGTTCGCTCATTGCTTTAGTAATGGTTGGTATTTTTACGGCGGATTCGCTTTCCAAATGAAAATCATCGCGACGTTTGGCAGCAGCCAAACCGTCTTTTATTTTTCTCAATTCATCGTTCAGTCGCAAGGTATCCGTACCTTTCGGATTGGCTGAAAGAAATAAGATTTTTTTCTTACGGGATGCGGTGGTTATTGCGTTGCGAGTATCTTCCACTTCAGGCATTTCAATATCTACCTCATTGCCTTCTTTGGGCAATTTTTGGATGATTTGAGTTAGATTGTATGCTAATCTCGACTGTGAAATATCATAATCACTCTTTGACAATAACCCGTTCAAGTGGTCTCGCTCATTTCTATTAAAAGCTGATGTTTGTAATAGTAAATCATTTTGAAGATAGTCATCTTTTTCTTTTACATAGTCAGACAATGCTTTGAGGGCATCTTTGTATTTCCCTTTTTCAATTAAAGGAGTTACGGCTTCTGTGAGTGCTGTTCTATTCATGGTTTTTTATTTGATAACTTTTATTTGAATGAGCGTAAAATCCACCACATATATTTTATATGTGGCAATTTAATTTCGTATTACTACTTCAAATTCAAATATACGAAAAACAACTACTATTCTTCCATAAGATTATACTAAATTTATACTACCGTGGCGAATATCGTCGCATTGCCTTCCGATAAATCGTCTCTCTATCCAATGCCCTTTCTTTGACTTGCTTATTGACGAGTAGTTCCATTTGGTCAGCATAATGCGGACTTTCGGGCTTCCAACTATTGCCATAAAGATTGACCGTTTTCATAGATTCCAAACCATCTTGACCGTATTGTGTGTACATGACGAAGGTGTCGCCATGCTTCATTTTGACCTTTCCTTTTTTGTACTTTTTGATATGACAATTGGCGAGCGTTTGTGCGCTGCCATACATGGGCATTTCTATATCTCCACGCACGATTTTTTGCACGTCTCCGAGTGGTACTTCGAGGGTTCCGTAGTGTTTTAATAAGAATTTTTTAGCAAATCTGAATCCTTCTACGTACAAATCTTCCGGCAGAATATTATCGTATAAAGCAAAATTTTCAAACAAATAATCCGAAATGTGCATCGTGACGAGTGCAAGTATAGTTCCTTGTTTGTTTTCGATATTCATACGCCTGTCCCATTTATCCATGACGACTTTTACATCTTGCAGATCAGGATATTTTTCGAGTATCGAAAATATGTCATTGAGGTTCATCGCATTCCTGAAATTTAGACTGCCGGAATAGTAAGCATCATCATCGCGCATTGCTTTGATGTCTTCAAAACTCACCTTGTCATACTGAGCGATTAGTTCTTTATATCGCCTTGCACGCAAGGTATTACTTGTCATAATGCCGAAAGTTTTGGGGTAATCTTCCGGCTTGGGATTTTCTTCGGGTGCAGTGCAATCAAAGGGCGTATTATTAGAATCAAAGACATAACCGGCTTCGGGATTGATGACGTGCGTATTGGTACGTGCCGGCATGATTTTGTCATAAGTCCAGAGCGTTTTCGAGGTGTTTCCGGGTACGATTCCGAGCCATTCGTAAGCCGGATCACGCTCAGGCATAGAGGCATTATTATGATGAAAAATATTACCTTCTTTATCGGCATAAGTGATGGTCTGACATAGGATGCCTTGCATATCAATGGCTTCCCAAAATTCGTCCATATTCGTGGCGAGTGCCATTTGATACCATTGTTCGGCAGTACGAATATTAAAAAAAGCATTATTGCGAAAAGCAAAAAAACCGTCTTTATTTTTTGCGGTCGGTCCGTATATACTCGTGTAGTATTTCTTGCGAATGGGCAGTACGATAGGACCGATTTTTACTTTAAATTTGGCAACATGTTTTTCCAATTTCAACCATTCATCGTCGAATTGATAATGATTTTTTTTGGTCGGGTGCATCGTCAATTTAAATACATCTGAATAATCGTCATAATTCGTCGTATGCGTCCAACCAAGATGTTTATTAGTGCCGATAAATGGCGTGATACCGCCTCCTACAAAAGTAACTCCAAAGACATCCAAACCTTCTTCGGTCGTAATACCGACTTCCCAAAAACTCGCCGGACCTTCGGTCGGCTGATGTGGATTGGCAACGAGATAAGTCTTGCCATCCGTTGTTTTTCGCGGACTGTATGCCATAGCATTGGAGCCGCCGCCCTGCAATCTGCCGAGGGTGTCGTATAAGTCCATTTGATTTTGAAGCACCTTAGCGATGTCAAGCACAGAGCTGTTATTGACCAAAAAATTGAGCAGATAAATTTGCAAGGCTTCATGCTTAGTGATATTGTCAAGTCCTTTTAGGACAGCTTCTTTTGGGTGCAATTCGAGGTAGCGATTGACGGCTTGCACGTAAGCCTCTAACATCGCATCGTATTCTGGGCTGACATCTTTTTCATAGCGTTCGGCTACAAATTCCCGAATCCGAAACATCTGCATAATATAATCTATCGCAGCACCGTCCACGCCGAGCAGTACGCCCGCTCTGCCACGCGCCGCAGCAAAAGCCTCTTGCATGATGGGGAAATTATCCTCGCATTGCGCCCAAGCCACGCCGTAAGCCGCTTCCACATTGGTCTTTGCAAAAATATGAGGGATACCAAAACTGTCTCTAACAATTTCGATATTTTTGAGGTTAATATTTTGAGAAAAAGTAATCTGAGAGGTGATGATACAAGCGAATAATAAAAAAGTACGAATCATTTAAGTGTTATTGTATTGAAGTGTTGAGGTGTCGAAGTCAACCGTCTCTCATTCACTATTATTATGTATATTTTTTTATGTGAAAAATGCTTACATCCTGAGTTTAGATGATAAAAACGTACACCATTGCCTTCTGATAATATCTACAATATCACAGCACACCAATCTTCCCGATTTTTGCTGTACGCCAATCCGATAGCTATCGGGAGGGCGAAAAATAGGGGAAGAGTATCGGAAAAAGACAATTTAACTGCATACAAAATTTTTCTGAATAAAGTCTATTATGGCACAATTTATTAAATCGTTTTTACTTAGTGAAAGAAATAGAATGTGAATTTATCATTTCCAATAATTATCAAAACTAAACATTCAACAAACCAGCCTCCAATAACTCCGGTAAAACCACTCGTACATCGTAGGAATAAGGCACGCCTTGTCTCTACGATGAAATTTTCATTTGTGCAATTTGTTATACACATATTATCTGATATTTTTTTTGAACATTATTATATTATTATATCTTTGCATTTTATTATAATAGTCAAGTCTGAATTATCTTTTATCTATATTTTCTCTCTTTCACTCATATTTTAAACGAAAAAAAATGAAAAAGAATTTTCTCATTTTCCTCTTTATCTATCCTTTCTTTTTGTTTGCTCAACCTGACAGTTGGATATCAGATTTTATAAAAATAGATCAGTTTGGGTATCTACCTAATGCGACAAAAATTGCGGTGATAAGTGACCCTGTCAGCGGATTTAATAGCGACCTTTCGTTTACTGCTGGCAATACTTATCAGGTTCGGCGTTGGTCAGATAATGCTGTTGTATTTTCTGGCACACCTCAAATATGGAATAGTGGTGCCGAACATCTACAGTCGGGTGATAGAGGTTGGTGGTTTGATTTTTCTGCGGTGACTACGCCAGGTGTTTATTACATTTACGATACGACTAATGATGTACATTCAGGACAGTTTGAAATTGATGCTGATGTTTATAGCCTTGTTTTCAAATCGGTTTGTCGGATGTTTTATTTGAATAGATGTAATGCCGAAAAAGCGATTCCCTACACGCATAGCCACTGGACGGATAATACTTCATTTACACAAGATCAAAATGCCCGTTATGTATTTGACCAACAAAATTCAGGTATGGAGAAAGATTTGAGTGGTGGTTGGTTTGATGCAGGAGACTATAATAAATACACGACTTATACAGATGGAACTTTGCATGATTTGCTTTGGGCTTATGAAGACAATCCTACGGTTTTCTCTGATGATTGGGACATCCCCGAATCCGGCAATGGCATTCCTGATGTATTAGACGAGGTCAAATGGGAATTAGATTGGCTTTTTAAAATGAATAATGCAGACGGTTCTACACATAACAAAGTAGGCAGTCTGGATTACGAAACAAATAGCCTCTCGCCTCCAAGTTTGAATACTTCTACAAGGTACTATGGACCTACTTGTACTTCGGCATCCATTTCTGTAGCCGGGTCTTTTGCTCATGCCTCTTATATATTTGGAACTATTCCGGGTATGAATAGTTATGCTCAAGAGCTGAAAAATAGAGCCATTGCATCGTGGAATTATGTGCTTCCATTTATCAATAATAATCAATTGGAAACGGACTGTGATAATATAGAAATCGTATCGGGAGATGCTGATTGGAGTGTGAGCGAGCAAATGGATAAAGCGATTAAAGCTGCGGTATATTTGTTTGACATTACAGGTGATAATGCTTACTCTCAATTTGTAGTAGATAACTATCCGGATACCGAACAATTTCAAGGTGGATGGTGGTCTGTTTATGAAAGACATTTAAATGATGCACTCTTGCTGTACTCGACCTTACCGGGAGCCGATGCCGCTACTTCTGCCGATATTCGCAGCAAATTAACATCAGCTGTGAATGTCAATTATGAGTCAACTTACGGGCAAAATGATATTGACTTATATCGCGCGCACATGGCAGATTTTGCTTATCACAGTGGCAGCAATATGATAAAGGCTGGTTTTGGTCTTTTGAATTTATCTGCTTTGAAATTTGGTATTGTTCCGGCAAATGCAAACAGTTATGCAGAACAAACCAGCGGTATATTACATTATTTTCATGGTGTAAATCCTATGGGTATCACCTATTTGAGTAATATGAATCGACTGGGCGCGGAAAGGTCTGTTATGGAGATTACCCATACTTGGTTTTATGACGATACGCCGTGGGATAATGCGATTACTTCTATTTATGGTCCGCCTCCGGGTTTTGTTCCTGGTGGTGCAAATGGGTTTTATGACTTTGAACCCTCACCTCCGGCGGGCGAACCAACCCAAAAAGGCTTTCTTGATTTTAATAATCAGGCTTATCTTGCGTCCATTATTACCGAACCCGCCATTTACTATCAGGCTGCTTATCTTCGTTTGTTGGCTGAATCTGCGGGGCAGTCTCCGAATTGTCCGCCACCCGGAAGTAGCTGCAATGACGGTAACCCGAATACTATCAATGATATGGCAGACGGGCTTTGTAATTGCTTCGGAACAACGCAGCCGGATAATTGCGAACTAATTCATAATGGCAGTCTTGACTTTAATATTGATGGTTGGGAAAATTGGGGATCATCTCCCTATCGGGAAAATGGAACTATCCAAATTACCAATATTCTTGTAGGAGCAAATCCGTATGATGCAGCGATGTATCAATGGGATTTGACCTTAGAACAAGGCACTGAATACACCCTTCAATTCGATGCCTCCGCAGCTTCCAATAGAAGTATCAATGTAAAAGTAGGTGGTGGTGCAGGTGTTGTTTATGAAGCATTTAACCTAACGAATACTATGCAAAGTTATAGCCATACATTCACCATGACTCAACCTACGACCACACAAGGAGAGCTTGAATTTCATGTAGGCATAAGTGCTGCTGATGTCACTTTGGATAATATCAGCATGACACCAACAGATTGTATGCAAAGCTGCCCGACAGCTTTGCAATTACCGGATGTTCTTTCTTCCGGTACTCGACAAGCGAGCAATAGTGTAAGTTCGGATGCGACTATTCCAAAGAATTTATCGGTATTATTTCGAGCCGGACAAACTATTATTTTAGATAACGGTTTTACAACAGGAAGTGAAACGGATTTTGGGGCTGAAATTGGAGGCTGTCAGTGATTTTTTTGGATATTTTGCTGGGCTTTTGAACAACAGTTAGTAACGACAAAACAATAAGAGCATGTTGGTGTGCCTATGCGATGGGGCAAAGGAATAAAAAAGTAGATATTGACCCTGAAACTTACGAAATCAGAAATGGAAAGTTGTTCTTTTTTTACAACAGTTTTTTCATGAATAAAATAAATAATTGGCTGGAAATAGGACATGAAAAGCTGATACCTTTAACAAATGAAAACTGGCGCAAGTTCAATCAATAATTCTATTTCGTTTTTTAACATAACTTTATTTATTTAAACTGAATTTTTCGTATGGTTTTTTTCATATTTTACAAGAGATTGTTTTCGTAAAAAACACTTTAACCAATAGATATTTTACTCACCTTGTTTTATTATAAATTATTCATTTTTAATGATTAACGTAATGAAACAAATTATACTTTTGTTGTGTTGAATGAACATTTAAACAGTTTAAAACTTAATATTTTTATGAATACTTTAAAATTATACGGTGTCCTTATTTTAGGACTCATCGGTTTATTATTGACCTCTTGTGGAAAAGACCCTATTAAAAATGGCGCGTCCGTTACTTTACTGAATACACTTGAAACTCAGGCTGTTGCGGGTTACGCTACCGAAACCAACTTTGGTGATGCAGCTACAGAAGAAGTAAGCGACGATATTGAATTTCCTGCTTTTTTAGGCATCTATAATATTGATGTTAGTGATTCACAGATTGAATTTTCTATGTCAGCTGAGGGAATTGCTAATGAGTTCATTTCAGGTTTATTCAGAACGCTTGAAGCCGATACTTATGATAGGTATTACTTCACTTTTGATGATGAGCAAAGATTTGAATCAGCTACAAGTAACAACGAATTCGTAAACGTGAGTGTAACAAATGGCACTATGATTAAAGTTGAAATAGGTGAGGGGTTTGAATTTGGTGCAGATACTATATTTACAGTGACTTTAGAGAAATAAATCTTTCAAATAAGATTTTAAAAAAAAGGCTTTCCATGTATTTGGAAAGCCTTTTTTCGTTTTAGAGTATTTATATTTTATCTTAATATTCTAACAACACCCGCCACCATCATAATGCCAGGTGCTATCCGAAATATAAATATCATTTCGTCCCAAAGAAGCCAGCGCACCAGCCGTTTTATCACAGACCGCCATCGGTTGATTTTGAACTAAAAAATGTCCTTTATCGTCGTCAAAATTATCTTCCTTGCCGTAATAAATCGCTGATTTTCCGGTAAATACGCATGGTCCATCCTCCGGCATCGGGTCTTTGATAGCGCAGACTTCGACGCTTTCGATAAATATCAATTCGGGCGTATCGTAATGCTCCGGCGAGAGTACGCGATACGGGCGACGCGCACGTATTTCTACCGTTCCAAAACCGATTGCCGTAATCATATCCAAGTATTCCTGCAGAGGAATCGCACCACTTAGACAGAGGGCGCGAAGGCGTTCATCCGCTTGCAAATTTTCCGGCATGGACTGTTCACATATTGGGTCAGAAAGCACCAATCTACCATTAGGTTTGAGGACGCGATACATCTCTTTGAGGGCTTGTATCAGGTCGTCTTTTTCAAAAATATTGAACAAGCAATTTTGTGCAGCAATGTCGATACTTTCATCCGCAATCGGCAAATCAAGTGCAGAACCTTTCCGCAAATCCACAAAATCTCGCTTAAACCACGGGTTAGTTTTTGCCGCAGTATGTAGGTTTTCGTCACAAGCTTTTAGCATTTCATCCACGACATCCAAGCCAATTACACCGCCTTCATTTCGATTAAAATAAGCAAATTGTAAGACCTCCATGCCGCCGCCTACACCTACGTAAAGCATCGTTGGTTCATTGACCAAATCGCGCGGATTGACGGTGCTTCCGCAACCATAATTCATGTCCAACATAATGTCGGGCATATTCAAATCAGGCAATTGCCAAACAGGTGTTGTCGTACAACATAAGCCCACGTCGGGTGTCTCCGCAGCTTTTTTATATACGTCTATTGTAGTATCTAAATAACTCATTTATAATGATTAGTGGTTTATCCGAATGGATTATCAGTAGGATTTCTTCTATTGTTCCAAAAATAGAGAAGTTCAACACCGTCTGGTGTAAGGCGGTAATATAGCGATGTGTGTTTAGTAATAACAGCCCTACGAATTCTATCTGAATGTACCGCAGGAAAGGATTTAGGAAAAATTTCAAGTACTTCGATAATTTCATCTGTTTTTTCCATGAAATTCAAGGCTGCATTTAATCCCCAGACAGCTTCAACATATTTTAGAATTTCAATATAATCTTCATTTGCTTCGGGTGTCCATTCTATTTTAAAGCGTTCCATTTAGTAATTTTTGGCGAAGTTCTGTCATGACTTCTTTGTGTGGTCTGAGTTTTCCTGCATCCGCACTATCCATAGCTTGCTTAATCCGTGACTTTTGAGCTTCGCTCAATGTTTCCCAATGGTCATGGCTAAAGTCATCTACTAAGACCACTTTTACGGCATCAAGTACACCTATATCTTTAGTTTTTGTTACTAATTCTATAATTTCCAGTTTTCTATCTTGAATAGTCATAAGCATAATTTTTCCAAAAATACATAAAAAATCAGACACATTCATTTATTCTGAAAATCTATATAAATCCGTTTAAATCCGCAAGTAGTACGCGGCGCAAGCCGGAGGCATTACGCTACGTGATTTCTCCACCACAACTTGAGCCTGCGCCCGCCGTGCAGCCGTAGCAATGTTGGTTCAAAACAATATTTCGATTTGCCAATTCTTCCAAATCAAAATCATTAATATGTTGTGACTTTGCAGCTACTTTGAGGTCGAGCATTTGGTTAAAATCGCAGTCGTAGAGGTAGCCATCCCAACTGACAGAAATTGTATTGCGACACATCACGCTTTCCACCGTTGCGGGGTTAAACGCATTGACCAATTCGGTCATATATGAAACGTAATTTTCACTTTCTATAAGGTAATCTAAAAAGCGACTTATCGGGAGATTTGTGATCGCAAAAAGGCGGTTAAATTCGATGTTGTATTTGCGTTTGAGTTGGCGTTTAAATTCGGCTTCGAGCGTCTCTTGTCCGGTGGGGAGAAATGCGCCCGACGGGTTGTACACCAAGTCCAATTGCAAGCCCGTTCCTTCTTTTCCGTAACCGACTTCGTTGAGCATTTTCAGCGATTTGATAGAATCCTCAAACACGCCGTCGCCACGCTGATTATCGGTGCGCGACTTGCTGAAATAAGGCAAGGATGAAGCGATAATGACTTTGTGTTTGGCGAAAAATTCGGGTAGGTCGTGGTACTTGGGATTCGCCTGAATAATCGTCAGATTGCAACGGTCAATCACCTGCTTACCCATGTGCGAACACTCCTCGACAAACCAGCGAAAATGCGGGTTCATCTCTGGTGCGCCGCCCGTAATGTCTACCGTTGAAACATCTGTTTGGGCGATGATTTTGAGGCAGCGTTCGAGCGTTTCGCGGCTCATATTTTCTTCTCTGCGGTCAGGTCCTGCGTCTACGTGACAGTGGGCGCAGGTTTGGTTGCAGAGCTTGCCGATATTGAGTTGGAAAATATCAATTTTAGTGGGCTTGAATGGCTTAAAACCTAAATTCGCCACCTTCTCCGCAAACTTCGGAAAGTCTGCCTCCACCGTATCTACGCCATTCAATACCTTGAGTTGAAAAAAGGTGTCGGCGAGTTCGTTATCCCTCGATTTGAGCGATTTACTTCGTTGTTTTATTGCCATAAAAATTAATGAGTGAATGAGTGAATTTTGAATGAATGAATCATCGAAATCACACATTATATTGTAGCGAATTACACTACGTTTACTACACTTCTATCCTGTTCAATTCGTTTAATTTTTATCTTTAAATCCGTTACACGCTTCTATAAATTCATCGAAACTTTCTATCTCTGCAAAACTCCGAATTGCTTTGTATTCTTCATCAGTCATATCACCATCTTCTAACATTTCAAAACTCATATTTAGACGTTTAAAAAGCGGTATCAGAATTAGTAAATCGTGTTTTTTTTCTATAAATAGTGTAGCTTTCATATCTCAAAAATACATAAAAAAGTACATACAAAAAATATCTCTGTTAACTACTTTTCATAAAAAACAAAAAACTTAAAAGCTATCGTTATTCCGCACTCGGTACGGAATCTGTGATAGCTTGGCACAGTGCTAAACAGTAGCTTCCGTCTGAAATTGCGCTCTTGCGCCTGGCAGATTCCGCATCAAGTGCGGAATGACGGTTAATTTTAGATTTATTTTTTATTTAAAATCGAATTAAGAATAGTGGTTCTTTAACAAATCCAGTGAAAGTGAATAATGGTTTGGGCGTATCCCCCTCCTTATCAGTCGGGGGTCGGGCGAGCTTACATCGTCATTTTTTTCACCTGATTCATCATCTGCGTCGAATGCACAAGTGCCGCACCGCCTTTTATGGCGGCAGCAACGTGTACGGCTTCCATCATTTGCTCCTCGTCTGCGCCCTTTTTGAGACAGTCGGACGTGTAGGCGTCTATGCAATACGGGCATTGTTCGGAATGCGCTACGGCAAGGGCAATGAGGGCTTTTTCGCGCTCGGTGAGTGCGCCTTGTTTGAATACTTCGCTGTAATATTCAAAGAATTTCTTCCCCATAGATTCCTGAAAATCAGTAATATTACCAAATTTTTTGAGGTCTTCGGGGTTGTAGTAAGATTTTTCCATAAAGTGTGAGCTATGGAATTGACGAGTTGTGGAGTCGTAATCGACAACTCAACAAGTCATCAATTCGTTAATAAATTGCAGTGCCTCTTTCGAGCCATTTTGACCAACGCTTGTTGTATGTGTGTACGCGCATGGTAGGTCCGGTTTCATTGACGACGGGCTTGCCTTGATTGACCCATTCAAAGATGCTTCCATAGAGGTTGTACACGTTTGTGTAACCCATTTTTTGTAATTTTTCGCCAATTTTTTCACTCCTATATCCTACCGAACAGTATAGTACAATGGTTTGTTCTTTGGGTATACCTTCGAGTACTTTTTTATTCAAATTATTATAACCAATATACGCTGCGCTTTCTATGTGACTAATTTCGTATTCTTCCAGTTCACGGGCATCAAGCAAGCATACGCCGTCCATTTGTTCCAATTCATCTACCGTAATTTGTTGTACTGAATTACTCAATAACAATTGTAACATTTCCCCAAACTCCTGATTTACAGTTGTTTGAGAAAAAATATTTACAGAGTAAATTAGTAGTGTAGTTATAAAAAATGTTTTTCTCATTAAAAAAGTATTTAGGAACGCGAAATAAATAAATTTGCTTTCTTGACTGAAAGAGTTTGTTCTCAGTTTGGACTTTAGAACTCGCATAAATGTTGATATTTTCTCCCGATAACTATCAGGATCAAAGTGCAAAATGAGGACAAAATATCCTATCAAGAATGTAAAGTTATTTTTTTCGCGTTCCTTACGCAAATATAGTTAGTGTAACTACATTCAATTTGTCAATGTACGGACAATATACAACCATTTATTTGAATGATGCAATTGCAGATATTATGTGTAAGTAAAAACGATTTAATAAATTGTGCCATTATGCTTGATATCCAAGATTAGACGGGTAGCCAATTTTTAGTAGTTTCAACAAAGGTTTTTCGGTGGAAATGGCGGGTAATCTTGACCTCAAATCCAACGTTATTCAAATCCTCAATCGTGGCGGATTATACAGCCTTATTGATAGTATTGTGATTTCTTTACTTATATTTGCCTTCATCGGAACGCTCGAAGTTACCAATGCGATTGATGTTTCTATACGGTTTATGATGGACAAATTGCGAAAAATACCCCACGTTGTAGTCGCAGCCCTCACAACCACACGGCTCACGAGTATCACGACTTGCAATCAATATGCAACCAGTTTTATTATCGATTCTACCTTCAACAAAGAATTTGATAAGACGGGCATTCCGCGCAAAGTATTGAGTCGTTCGATAGAAGATGCAGGTACGATGATGGAGAACCTTTTGCCCTGGACACCTTCCAGTGTTTTTATGGCGAGAGCATTGGGTGTCAATGCTTTAGAGTATGCACCCTATCAGTTTTTAGCATTGATAAATATCTCTGTCGCTTACTTTTTTGATTATACCGGAATTGCTTGATTTTATAAAAAAACGTAGCGCGATACTTCCAGTTCGCACATCGTAGAACGGTGCTTCCAGCCCGTTCCTCGCATATCTACGACCAAAACTAATGCGGCGCGGGCTGGAAGCACCACGCTACGATGACCATGCAACAACCATTTTGGAAACATATCGCCAGTTACCTCACCGATTTTCGTATCGAAGCCGTTGAGGGTCAGCACAATCCGTATTTGGAGGTGGTGTATTCGCGTGGTCGGTACAGATTGGATACGGCAAATGCAATTTATTCGTATGAAAATCTTTACACTAATTTTTATTATAGTTTTCGACAAATAAAATTGGACAAACAAGACATCAAGAACGTCTTGATTTTGGGATTGGGACTGGGCAGTATTCCGATGATGTTGGAGCGTGATTATAAGCGAAAATATCACTATACCGCCATTGAAATAGATGAAGAAGTCCTTTATCTTGCCAATAAATATACCCTTCACAAACTCGAATCATCCATTGAGATAGTGTGTGCCGACGCGCGTATTTTTGTACAAAACTGTACCGAACAATACGACCTTGTGTGTATGGATATTTTTTTGGATGATGTTATTCCCAATCAATTTGAACAGATAGATTTTCTTGAAAACCTTAAAACGCTAATTGCTCCGAAAGGATTATTAATGTACAATCGACTCTTTAATACGAAGGAAGATAAAGCGATTACACAACATTTTTACGAAACCGTTTTTTGTAAAACATTTCCCGATGCCACTTGTTTGAATGTGGATGGAAATTGGATGCTTTTAAATCGAAAAATTTAACACGAGGATGGAACACGGATTTAGCAGGTAGCGCAGATTTACGCGAATTTTTCTATTGTTTTTTTACAAAATTTTATATCAAAAAAATCTGTGCTAATCCGTGTCATCTGCCAAATCCGTGTTCTATTCTATACAAAAATATGAAACTTGACATACTCGCCATAGCAGTCCACCCCGACGATGTAGAACTCTCTGCCGCAGGTACACTTTTGAAGCACATTGCGATGGGCAAAAAAGTCGGCATACTCGACCTTACACGCGGTGAACTCGGTTCACGTGGCACAGCCGAAACCCGCGATATAGAAGCTGCAGATTCCACAAAAATTATGGGATTACATGCCCGTGAGAATGTCCGTATGGCAGATGGATTTTTCGCGCACACAGAAGAAAACCTACGAAAAATCATCAACATTCTCCGAAAATACCAACCCGACATCGTTCTCGCAAATGCGCTTGATGATCGCCACCCCGATCACGGACGAGCCGCCAAACTCACCGCCGACGCTTGCTTTCTTTCCGGTTTGGTGAGAATCGAAACGCAATTAGACGGCAAGATTCAAGATAAATGGCGACCCAAAGCCCTGTATCACTACATTCAGGACTATTACCGAAAACCGGATTTTGTAATTGATATTACGCCTTACATGGAGCAGAAAATGAAGGCGATTATGGCATACAAAACTCAATTTTACAATCCAGAATCAAAAGAACCGGACACACCAATTTCGAGTAAAGCATTTATAGATTTTCTCTACGCACGAGCGCAAGAGATGGGGCGACCTGCGGGTTATCTCTACGCTGAAGGTTTTCAGGTGACACGTACTCCGGGCGTAAATGATTTATTTGATTTGGTATAAAACCGTCCACTTTTGTATTCCTTATAATGGCTATCTTCCCTTCCTGATATTTAAAATATATAAGTCAATGTTAGGAAACTCATAACTTCATTTAAACGTTATTCACAAAAACATTTTTCAAGCTACACATTTTACGTATTTTCGCGCTTTCAAACGTAAAACGATTTTGCAAATCGTGACACACATATAGGGCGATTTACAAAATCGCTTTACGCCAAAACTTGAACTTAAAAATGGACTACACACCAAGAGATATAGAGCAAAAATGGCAAAAACACTGGGAAGAAAACGAGACATATAAAGTTTCTAATGACAGTGATAAACCTAAATATTATGTCTTAAATATGTTCCCCTATCCTTCGGGTGCGGGCTTGCATGTAGGACATCCTTTGGGCTACATTGCTTCGGATATTTTTGCACGATACAAGCGACAACAAGGCTTTAATGTTTTAAATCCGATGGGCTATGATGCCTTTGGTTTGCCGGCGGAGGAGTATGCTTTGCAGACAGGAATTCATCCTGCTGTTTCGACCAATGACAACATCAAACGTTATAACGAACAGTTGCGAAGTTTGGGATTTTCTTTTGATTGGAGTCGTGAGGTGCGTACCTGCGACCCTAAGTATTATAAGTGGACGCAATGGATTTTTGCGGAGTTATTTCATCATTATTACGACCAAGCGGCGAATAAAGCCTTGCCGATAGCAGACTTGATACAAACCTTTGAAAAAGAGGGGAATACCAACGTAAAAGCAGCCACTACGCAAGAAGAAACATTCGATGCAGCGGCGTGGAGTGCCATGTCAAAATCGGAAAAAGAGGAGATGTTGATGCGTTATCGTTTGGCATATCGTGAGGTAGGTTATGTGAATTGGTGTGAGGCATTGGGGACGGTTTTGGCGAATGACCAAGTGAAAGACGGTATTTCGGAACGCGGTGGACATCCCGTCGTGCAGAAGGCGATGCCGCAATGGAATTTGCGGACGACTGCCTATGCCGAGCGTTTGTTGGATGGCTTGGAAACGATTGATTGGTCGTCATCCTTGAAGACGATTCAGCGCAATTGGATTGGTCGTTCAGAAGGAGCGCAGATGTTTTTTCAGGTAGCAGATTCGGATGCGAAAATTGAAATTTATACGACCCGTCCTGATACGATTTTTGGGGCGACTTATATGGTCTTAGCTCCCGAACATGACTTAGTAGAAAAATTGACTACCGAAGGACAACGCGCTGCAATTGACAAGTATTTATCGTATGTAAAATCGCGTTCCGAATTAGACCGTATGGCGGATAAACAGGTGACAGGCGAGTTTACAGGCGCGTACTGCATCAATCCTTTTACCAATACAAAAATACCAATTTGGATAGCGGAGTATGTTTTAATCAGCTATGGAACAGGTGCGATTATGGCAGTTCCGAGCGATGATGATCGCGATAAAACCTTTGCAGAAAAATTTGGCTTAGAGATAATTGACGTGGTCGATAAAACGGATTATCCGGGCGCGACATTGAGCGATAAATTGGGTAAAATGATTAACTCTGACTTCATCAATGGCATGGAAGTGCCTGATGCTATTTCGGAGATTAACAAACGTGTAGAGACGATGGGTATTGGCGCAGCGAAGGTCAATTATAAATTGCGCGACGCAGGTTTTAGCCGTCAAAGATATTGGGGCGAACCCTTCCCGATTGTGTACGATAAAGACGGTTTTGCGGAAATGTTGCCCTTAGAAGAATTGCCTTTGGAATTGCCGGATACCGAAGATTTCAAACCCGGAAAAGGTGGAAAATCCCCGCTTTCCCGTTTGGAAAATTGGGTTAATTCTAAGCCCGGCTATACCCGCGAAACAGATACAATGCCAGCCGTAGCGGGTTCGTCTTGGTACTTTTTACGCTATATGGATCCGCATAATGATGAGGCTTTTGCCAGTCAAAAAGCGGTCAATTATTGGCAAGATGTAGATTTGTATGTGGGCGGTTCGGAACATGCCGTAGCGCATTTGATGTATTCACGTTTTTGGCATAAATTCTTGTATGACAAGGGTTTAGTGCCTACGCAAGAACCATTCAAAAAACTCATCAATCAGGGCATGATTCAAGGTGTGATTGAGTTCATTTACATGAAAAAAGAAAAGACAAATGGGCAAGCCCATTTCTTGTGTGCCGGATTGGTAAAGCGAGATGATTTGTTTGATGAAGTTGCGAGAATACCTATTCACATAGATTATGTCAAAGAGTATGGTTCAGACAAATCGTATTTAAATATTAAAAGTATCAAACAATTCATCGCATGGCGACCTGAATACGAAAATGCAATTTTTGAATGTAGTAAAGGTACTTATCAAAACGGAATTTTTATGCCAAGTAAAGATGCGACCGAAACGCATTTGGTGACACATTCGGAGGTTGGTAAAATGTCCAAATCCAAGTATAATGTCGTCAATCCTGATTTGGTGATTGACCAATATGGAACGGATTGTTTCCGTATGTATGAGATGTTTCTCGGTCCGATTGAAACCTCCAAACCTTGGGATGTACAAGGCATAAGTGGTGTGTCGAAATTCTTACGTAATTTTTGGAATTTATTTTATAAAAATGAAAATTTCACAATAAGCGAAGATGCAGCAACGAAAGGTGAATTGAAGATTTTGCATACATGTTTGAAGAAAGTAACGGAAGATATTGAGCGTTTTTCATTCAATACTTGTGTGAGTGCCTTTATGGTCGCTACGAATGAATTAAGAAAATTAAAATGTAATAAACGCGCTATTTTAGAACCTTTGACAATTGCACTAGCGCCTTTTGCACCGCATATTTCCGAAGAATTGTGGTCGAAAATGGCTAATGAAGGTTCAGTAGTTGTCGCTGAATTTCCGGCGTTTGACGAATCACATTTAGTCGAAGATACGGTGACGTATCCGATTTGCATTAACGGTAAAAAACGTACCGAAGCCTCTTTCGCCAGCGATGCTTCCAAAGAGGACATCGAAAAAATAGCACGCGAAATGGACTTGGCAAAGTGGATGGACGGCAAGGCAATTCGTAAAGTCATCGTTGTACCGAAGCGTATGGTGAATATTGTGGTGGGATAATTCATTAGAAAACAACAAATAAGCGGTCATTTTGCCTTTACAAGGCAAAATGACCGCTCGTATTTTATCGAAAACCCTTTGAAAATTCTACATTTATGCTAAACTCCATTCAAATTTCTTTTTTATTTAATTGAAAAAAAATAACTTCACACTTTATTATTTTAGTAAATGATAAACACAGTGATTCACTCATTCAAAATTCATTCATTCAAAATTCATTCATTCAAAATTCATTCATTCAAAATTCACTCATTCAAAATTCACTCATTCAAAATTCTATTCATTCAAAATTCACTCATTCAAAATTCTATTCATTCAAAACTCACTCATTCAAAACTCACTCATTCAAAACTCACTCATTCAAAACTCACTCATTCAAAATTCATTCATTCAAAATTCATTCATTCAAAATTCATTCATTCAAAATTCACTCATTCAAAATTCATTCATTCAAAATTCACTCATTCTTCCTAACCCATGAGCCAAATCACCATTCGACTACCTATATTGGTACAACAAGTCAAGGTAGAAGGTAAACAACAATATTACCTCCGCCCTTTGTTTACCAACTCACCGGGAGCTACTGACCTTCGGTTCGAGCGTGCTTTGTCCAAACTCAAATCACAACTCAAGCGACAATTTCGTGGATTTGAAGTGGATAGAGAAAGCATGGATACGCTGCTTTGGTATAAATTTAATCCGGATTACACCTTCAAAACCTATCCACTCGAACTTACTGCCGGCAAGCAATTTATCAAAGGAAAATTCACTGCAACATATTTCGATTTGCGCGGAACGCGCTTTGTGTGTTTACCTGCATTTAACCATATTTTTATTCCTGAAAAAAATGAAAAAGGTAAATATGACATCAAATCGGAGGTTGTCCATGCCATTCAAAAGTATGTAAAAGCCCGAAAAGGCGATGAAGAATTTGACATCAAACAATACATGGCAACGAAGGGCGAGTTTGTCACCGAACTCGAATGTTCCGTCAATATCAATTACGGCAAATTCTCATTTGAAGCGGATAATTCCTTCTCCTTTTTTGCAGGTTTTGGGAATAGTCAGGACTTTGAGGGCAGCGAAGAAATTCTCAAAGTTGGCAATGACCTCAATGCCTATTATCCGGGCGAATTGCGCCGTGCCTACTACCGCGATACGCTTGTCAAACGCTTGTCAAACATCATTTATCAACTCGAAAACACGCCTATCGTTATCGTAGGGCAAGAGGGCGTAGGCAAACACACGATCATACACGAAACCGTTTGGCGACATCTTCAAAAAAATGAAGCAAAAAACTCAGAACATCTTGAAAAAATATGGCATATTGACCCCACCCGAATTATTGCGGGTATGAGTGTTGTCGGTATGTGGCAAAAGCGTTTTGAGGCGATTTTGCGCTATGTGATAGAACGTCGCAGTAAATTGAAGTTAAAATCTAAAAAGGCTGATAAAATACTGATAGACAATGTAGTATCTATGTTGAGTATCGGTAAATCATCGCAAAATGATATGACCCTCAGCGATGTTTTGAAGCCTTATTTGGAAAAGCGAATGATGCAAGTCATTCTGATTGCCACGCCCGAACAGTGGAAAATTTTACAAGATAAAGACCGTCGATTTGCCGACCTTTTTCAAGTCATTAGGGTCTATGAACCCGACGAAGAAACTGCCGTCAAAATGATTGCGCGTCAGCGACTCAATCTCGAACTCAACCACAGTTGTACCATTAGCACACAGGCGATTGCACATGTATTTTCGCTGCATCGCAATTACCTCCGCGCTCATGCGCTGCCCGGTGGTATGATGCGAATGTTAGAACAACTCGCCTCCCGCCACAAATTTGGAAATATAGATATACCGCAAGTTCGTGAGGCATTTGAAGAACAAAGTGGCTTGCAGTGGGAAGTCTTTGATGAGAGTTTTACTTTTGAAAAAAATGAAGTACGCGACAGTATCGCCGCCGGACTTATCGGACAACCCCAAGCCGCCGAATGTCTTGCCGAGACCATTCATCTCATCAAAGCCAAACTCAATACACCGGGCAAACCGCTTGGCTCGTTTTTGTTTATCGGACCGACGGGCGTAGGGAAAACCCAAGCCGCTAAAGTCTTGTGTAACTACCTGATGGGCAGTGAAGAACACTTGATGCGTTTTGATATGAATGAGTACATTGACGCTGGTGCAGTGCAACGACTCATCGGCGATATCAACAATCCCGAAGGGCAATTGACGGGCAAAGTTCGCTACCAACCTTTTGGCATCGTGCTACTCGACGAAATCGAAAAAGCGCATCGGAGTGTACATGATATTCTGTTACAAGTATTGGACGACGGGCGACTGACCGACAGTCGCGGACGCACGACAGATTTTACAAATACGATTATTATTATGACTTCTAATGTGGGCGCACGCGACGTGGATTCAACCATTGGATTGGGCAAAGCAACACGCGACGACGCAGCAGTATATCGTAAGTCGGTGGAAAATCATTTTCGTCCTGAATTTATTAATCGAATTGACCGCATTGTTATTTTTAATAATCTACAACTCGCTCATATTCTTAATATTGCGAAATTACAAATTCAAGAACTGCTCAGACGAGACGGTTTTGTACGCCGCATGACCATCCTAAATATTGACGCTCAAGCATTGGATTGGGTCGCCAAACGAGGCTTCGACGAGCGCATGGGCGGACGCGCACTCAAACGCCAAATTGAACGTGACTTGACCGCACTTTCTGCCGACCAATTAATTAGAACATATAGCGAAAGACCCGTTATTTTTAATATTCATTTTGAAAATGGACACCTCCAACCAAGTATTTTGCCTTTGGATTTTGTTGAATCGCTACAAGGAGATTGGTTGGAAACATTGCCTTCGGATAAGCAAGTGAAGGCATTTTATAAGAAGCTCCTTCGCAGAATCGACAAACTTCGCAACAGCATCAAACGTGATAATGAAAACAGTACCATCGTCGTTCCTGCCAATGGTATGACCGACTGGCATCGCTATCATTACAAAAATCAAATTGAGGAGATTCGGGAGCGTATCAATAATCGTATTTTGGGTTTTGGACATGATATTATTGAAAAAGCACTAAAACCTTTGCGGATAAAACGGGTCGGTTTGTCGAGTATCGTCGGGCGTTTGGAACCCGAAACCAAAAGGCGCAACCTTATGAAAGACCGCATCTTCCAACGCGATGGAATTGATGAATTGAAAGATGCTTTTCGCTATGGTATGGAGCATTTTGACCGCGCCCAAACCCGCTACTTGAATGACCTGATTGCCTTAGAATTTCTGGAACTTGCCACCAATGCTTTCCACGATAATCGTACCGACCGCATCGAAATAAAAGTTCGCTCTTGCGTAGCTGCTGCCGGCGATGCGGAGGTTGAGTTTTTACTCAAATTGTACGCTAATATATTTGAAGGAATGGATATACAATATGAATATCACAAAGCCCGTCGCAGTATCACCGCCGAAGGCTACGCGCTATATCCGCAGTTTTTTAGCGAACAAGGTATTCATCTTTTTTATCATCCACATAAAAACCCACTACCTATTTTGTTGATAGTCAGTAATTTAAATAAGTCAGTGACCGATGACCCTATTCCTAAAGTCATCCGAATATATGATGGTTTTGACACCATTACCGATCTACGTACCGACTTCTCGAATAGCGCAGATATTGCGCCAGAAGAGTTTGGGGTGTTTTTGTATGGTGGGATGATGACTTGACGGCAGACGATGTTACGAGGTTTTTTTAGTTTTTGAATCTGTCTTCATGGACTGGTTGCAGGACAAATTTTTAATTGCCCCGTACCGACGATTTTAGCCGTCGCAGGAAATGCAGAACTACTTGACGGCTGAACAGGCTGACCGCGAACTCTGTACTGACGACTTTAGCCGTCAAGTGAACTTATTGTTTTATCGTTACTTAATAAATAAAATTCAATTACTTATAAATATTTTTTCATGCCCTGCGACGGATAGAGTCGTCGGTACGGTATTCGCAGTCAGCCTGTGAAGTCGTCAGTACGGTAACATTTCAAAGTAAAATTAAAAATTTGTCCTCCACCCTCATGGACTAATTTTGGTCATTATTATCGCATTGTATTAGGGCGCATCCCTAACGGGTCGGGCTATCCGGCACTCTCTCCGTTCCGCTATCGCTCCACTTCGTTCAGACAACACCTCCTATCCCTTGCGCGGTCCAACGCTCAAGTACCTCGCCTGACGTTTCCATATCCATGTTTTGTGTAAGTGAAAGAAATTAAATAAATTGTTCCATAGCATCGCTACGGAACTATTTTTTGTGTTTTTTAAAAGGAAAAAGAGCTATCAGTCCGCAGTTGGACAGTCCGCAATTATTACAATCGCTTGAATTTCAATACCTTTATAACTCACTGATTATCAAAGTGTCCAACGTTAGACGGGTAGCTGAAAAAAGAACAAGTCAAGATGTAGTGTTTATTGTTTTTAAAAAGACAATGCAGAACGATTTACAAAAATAATTGGCGTTCCACTAAATTCCTATATGAGCTAAATAAATTATTGAGAATTATCATTAAATAGGTAAGATTAATACGTTTCAAACTATTTTATTAGTTATACTTAATTGGTAATAATATCTTAGAAGAGCTTATATGTTATTTTATTATTAGATTTATTAAACTCCATTTAAGGTCTAAACCCATATAAAATAATGAAAAAAAATGCTATGTCAAAATATTAATTTCAACATAGAACAAATAAATAGGAATAAAAAATAATTTTTAAGAGTAAAGTATTGGTTGCATATACGATTTACGAAATTAAGTTTTGAATTATCGGAGATTAGAAACGTAATAAAGTGTTTTAAAATTGTAAAAGAAACCAAAAAATAAATCGTACTTTCGTATTTGTGGAAGATTAAGTACTCTTCCTTATTATTTTTTTACAAAATGATTTATTTTGACATGGCTATTGATTATTCGTAAGAAGTACCTTACAACTATTAAGTAAATAAGTTTATACTTTTTCTCTAATCATTAGTCAATTATTTTAAATCAACATTTTACTTATTATGAAAAAGTTTTTTAATATCTTATTATTTCTGAGTTGCGTGCTTTTTTTTGTAGCATGTGAACAAGAAAGCATGAACGACCAAATAGATACTGAGGCTAACACCTCTGTAATTTTGACCAAAAAACAATCGAAAGCTCTGCTTGCCAATGGCATCAGTCCAATAACTGAAGATTTGGAAACAATTACTCTGGAGGTATTCGGTAAAACAATGAGTGGTGTAAAAATTGGGGATTATTTCCTAACCAATGACCAGATCAACAGCATGGCAGAAGCTGATCACTCTTCTGTAGAATCACGTTTGTTCGCTTCAACTAACAGAATTAGTCTTCCTCAATTTGGGAAAAGAACGCTGAGAGTTGCTGGTGTAGGAACTGGTATTGATAGATTGCCTAACAAATCATTGAGTGCATTGTTCCAAGCGGTAAGTAGATATAATCAACTGGGCATGGCAAAATTAGATATGAGTTTCACTGTCGTTACAGAAGCTGAAGCTAATAATGGTGCAGACTTCTTTGGTCCTCTTGATATAGTTGTTTTCGTAAACTCTAACCGTACTATTCTTAGCGGTGGAAATACAGGTATAGCCACTTTTCCAAACGCAGGTAATCCAGGTCCTTTTGTAGCACTTAGTGCCGATTTGAATGATGCTGCATTGAACAATATTACTTCTTTGATACAACACGAATTAGGACATACCATAGGAATGGTGCATGCTGATTTCCTTACCAGAAGAACATGTGGTAACCAAACTCCACTGGATCCTGTTTTGGGAGATTTGGTAGGTGTACCAAATGTAACAGAAGTTTGTAACATAGTAGGTACAGACAATTCGGGTGATTTCGATAATTCTATCATGCGTGCCTGTGGAATATTTGCTATTCCAAACTTCACGAATGAAGATGTTGATGCCTTCCGAAAACTATACTCTGATATCGAAATACCTTGTGCAGGCAACGATAACAATGATAATAACAATAACAATTGTACGCCTCAATCAGAAGTTAGTTATCTGCCACAATATTTTATTCAGATATTAATTAGTATTGGTCTTGTTTGCCCTTAAAGCAAACTTTAGGATAGAATTTAGAAATGTACTTACAAAGATATTTCTATAAAAAAAACCGGAAAGTATTTACTTTCCGGTTTTTTTATTTCCATACAAATATAGCTACTTTACCGTTTTTACGCGGTAACGGTATCGGTACTACGTACCTTAATCGGTTGTTGTTCAGACCTTGCTACAAACAGGGTCTCCCGGTAACTATACGGGATACCGTACCTTATAATACCACCGATTTGTGATGCACTCAAGTTATTTGAACAAAAATTGAAAATTGAGCAAAAGTATAGTTCTGGCAAATGAAGCAAAAAGCAGGATGTCTAAGCCTTCAGATGTGGAATAACTGCCAAAATACGCGTCCAACTCAATTGTCGTATCAGTAATATGACAATTTTCCTATTGGAAAAAACCTATGCAAATTTTATCATTTTTAACAACTGGCATTTGATTTGTAATAATACGTGAATTATAAGTAAAAAATGATAAATTTGAGGTTTTAATTATATCCACCAATTATTGACTAAAATTAATTCAGATGAAAAAAACCATATTATTTGCACTGTCTATCGTGGCTTTGATTTTTGTAATGGAAAGTTGCAAAAGTAGTCCGAAGCTCATGACCGAATCAGAAATCGCCAAACGAGTGGACCAACTAACAGCACTCGAAATCGACTCACTCAATACAGTCCTTGAAGAAGAATGTGACCGCAGACTTCCCGGATTGGTCGCTGCCAAACGCGATTCTATTATCGCTTCAATGCAAGCTGTGGGGCAGTAATTAATTTCCCCAAATTAAGTACGGGATTTCGTTTTACTCAATAAAATTCATTCATTTTTGTAAAAAAATATATTATGAAAAATACATTTTTCTTAACGGCTTTGGTGACATTTATGGCTGTCTTAGCTTTTATGTCATTCCAAGAAGAAAAAACAACCCCTGCAAGCCAAAAGCAATTAATTGATGACCTCGTTGCCGAAAATGTCGATATATTTCGTGCAGATAAACAGGCAGAATGTAGAGAGCGTGCGCTTCAACTCGCTATGTTGGAAGCCGACAAAGAAATCATAACGGCAAAAACAGCAATTCCAAAACCACGAGGTACACAATCAACTACTATCTCAAAACCCACTTCGCCAAAACCCACCCCACCGCCAACTTATACACCGCCACCAACAACGACAACCACGATTACACCGGATACTTACACTCCACCACCAACAACAACTTATACCCCACCGCCAACGACGACAACTACAACGACTGTCCCAACAACGACTACAACAACTACAACCACCATAACAACGCCCACAAAACCAAAATTGGGCAAAGGCAGGGCTACCACTGCACCTACAACAGGGACATCAGGCACAACCGACGGAACAACTACAACACGTAAAAAACCAAGATTAGGAAAAGGAAAGAGAGGCGGGAATAATAAAAAATGAATGAATGAATTTTGAATGAATGAATGAGTGAATTTTGAATTTTGAATTTTGAATGAATGAATGAATGAATTTTGAATGAATGAATTTTGAATGAATGAATGAGTGAATTTTGAATGAATGAATACTATCGACATTATTCATTCATTCAAAATTCATTCATTCACTCATTCATTACGGTAGTGGCCTCGCCACGTTAGGAATTGCGCGTTTTTATTTGTAAATTGTTTGCAGAACAAAATAAATGCCTGTGAATAAGCGATACAACAAATCCGAATCCAGAAAAGATCGTCCTTACAACAAATCCAAACGTAGGCGACCACATCCTCCTTACGATACCCCTACTCGCCGTGAACGCAACCAAAGGGCGCAGGAAGTATTGGAAATGGAAAGAGGTGATGCCTTAGATATTGAGATAAAAATTCCTGAAGTCAATTGGGAAATACCAACTATTCCTGAGGTAGAAATGGGCAGCCTTGAGAATGAAATCACCTTACCCGAAGTAGAGAAATTGACCGACATGGAGATTACACCTCCACCAAAAGTCAAACAAAACACGCTGCCACCCAAAACCAAGCAACTTGAATTACCTGAATTTGAAGTTCCTCAAAATAAACCAAAATCTCGCCAACCAAAGGTCAAATCAAAAGTGCCGACCAAGCAACCACAATCTCTGGGGCAGCAACCCAGAGGGCGAAGTGCGGAACAAATGCGAGAAGAGTATCAACGCCGTCTTGCCGAGCAAAAAGCAAAACGCCAGAATGCTCAGGTAAGTCCCGCAGCGATTATCGGACCTATTGTGATGATGATCGTTGTTTTGGCTTTTGCATCTTCCTTCAACCCGCCTGATATTCTGTACTTGTTGATTATGTTTTTCTTTGGCAGACAGATATGGCAAGCTATTCAAGGGCAAAAGTGAAGACGATAGATAGTGAACGACAGACGGCTAACGGTAAATAATGATGCGTGTTTTATATTTCTTCAAAACTACCTTCGGGCAGCCAACCTTGTTCACCATTGGGCAGACGGACTTTGTGCCATGCTCCTATCTGGTCAACCAAATTAACCTTTGTACCTTCATGCAATTCTAAAATATTCGGGCTATCCTCGTCGGCAGCGTCCTTTAGCGCAACCTCTTTTGATAATATGATTGCTGTGTTACTATCTTGTTGATTATGAGTGCGTTGGGCAGCAAGCATGAAAGTCACTACAAATAATCCAAGACAGGCTACACCAGCTAAAAAGCCTCTTTTTTTATGCACGCGTGGCACTGCCAACAACCATACCGCAAATCCTGCCAAGCTCAACCACAGCATCAATATCGTCAACCAAGACCATACTCCGGCAGAGAGACCACTCTTCAAATCATTCCACCAACGCGCTAAGAAAAAAGCCGGTAAAGGCTGGATAATATCCTCCGTTCGGGCTTGTGCCACAGCAAGGTTCGCCTGTGCATCGGCATCGCCCGGTCTTATCAAAAGTGTGCGCTCATAATTGAGTATCGCTTTGCCGAGATTGCCCGTTTTGAAATAAGCATTACCCAGATTATAATATAACTCCGGTGCATGTCTGCCTCCATTTAGGATAGCTTCGTATTGCTCAATGGCAAATTTATAATTGCCCTTTTCGTAAGCCTGATTTGCCCGTTCAAATGTAGGTTGCGACCATCCAGATAAAGGTAACATGAAACAAAAACACAATGCGTAAATTCTCATTTGAATGAGAAAAGAAGTCGTATTATTATTATTTAAAATTATTTTTTTTATAAAAAACATAATTTATACTTATACTTTTTTTTGAAACTTAGATAATTCTTCATTTTCCATCAAAATAAAACTCCTTGCTTGGCTTCGGGCAATAGTCGAAATGAATGACGGTGATAAGTCGTAGTTCCGTGTGTGCGTATCGCTTCGCGATGGGCTTTGGTGGGGTAGCCTTTGTTGCTATTCCAATGATAAACGGGAAATTCTGCGTGAATGTTTTTCATATAATCATCGCGATGTGTTTTGGCAAGAACTGACGCGGCGGCGATGGACAAATATTTCCCATCACCTTTGATGATACAATGATATGGAATGTCGGGATAAGGTTTAAAACGATTGCCGTCGATGAGCAAAGATTCAGGCGCAGTCGTGAGTTGTTCAATGGCGCGGTGCATCGCCAAAAAAGACGCATTAAGAATATTGACACGGTCGATTTCGAGTGGTTCGACAGTTGCTACTGCCCATGCTACGGCTTCCGTTTCAATGATTGGACGCAATTTATCTCGTTGATTTTCAGTGAGTTGTTTGGAATCATTCAACAGTTCATGTTCAAAATCATTCGGAAGTATCACCGCCGCCGCATACACCGGACCTGCCAAACAACCGCGCCCCGCTTCATCGCATCCGGCTTCTATGATACCTTTCGTATGATATTTGTTTAACATTTTATAAATGGATGGAATTGTGGAATTGTATGATGGTAGAATTGTGTGATTGTAGAACTTTCATAAGCAGATTTTGGCGAAGCCAAAATACAATTCTACAATTCACACAATCACGCAATTGATTTAGATTGCTGGTAGAACTTTTCCTGTCACTTCTCCAAAACCAATTCTCAATCCATCTTTTTCACCATAACCACGCATAATGACGGTGTCACCATCATTGATAAATTTGCGTTCTGAGCCGTCGGGCATAGCGAGTGGTTTTGTGCCACGCCAAGAGATTTCGAGCATCGAACCAAAGGCATCGGGAGTCGCGCCGCTAATCGTACCCGAAGCGCACATGTCACCTATGTTGAGATTGCAACCGTTGACAGTATGGTGGGCAAGTTGCTGATTCATATTCCAATACATATATTTGTAATTCGACTTGCATACGCTGTGCGGTGTGCCGCCGTCTGGCTGAATCAGGACTTCGAGGTCGATATTGAAGCGTTTGTTGCCTTCATATTCCAAGTAAGGCAAAACGGGCGGGTCTTGCTCCGGTCCGCCGATACGAAAGTGGTCGAGGGCATCCAAAGTCACGACCCAGGGCGAAATGGACGAAGCAAAACTTTTGCCCAAAAATGGTCCGAGTGGCACATATTCCCAACCCTGAATATCTCGCGCCGACCAGTCATTAAACAAGACCAAACCAAAAATATAGTCCTCCGCTTCGCTTGTGCTAACAGACTGTCCCAAGTCCGTAGATTTGCCGACGATAAAGCCCATTTCGAGTTCAAAATCTAATAATTTGCACGCACCATAAACAGGTTTATCGGCATCTTTGGGTTTCTGCTGTCCCTTCGGACGATGCACAGGCGTACCCGATACGATAATAGACGAAGCTCGCCCATGATAACCAACCGGCAAGTGTAACCAATTGGGTAACAAGGCATTATTGGGGTCACGAAACATCGTACCGACATTGGTAGCATGTTCACGACTGGAGTAAAAATCTGTATAATCACCTACCTCTACGGGCATCAGCATTTGTACATCCTCTGCGGGGTGCAATGCCTGTGATTTGTGGTCGTCATTATCACGTAATTCGGGGTTATCATGTTGAAATATTTTGGAAATACGCTCGCGCACAGCGCGAGTCGTGGCTTTTCCTAATCCCATAAATTCATTTAAATAAGGCAAATAAAATACGGATGTGTCGATATTTAAATCTTTAAAATATCCGAGTTCGGATAGAACTGCCAAGTCGATTACCGTATCACCTATAATGGTCGCTACACGCGGGCGTGCGCGTCCGGTTTTGATAATGCCGAAAGGTATATTTTGAATGGGAAAATCGCTGTTGCGAGGTACGTCTATCCAAGATTGGAGTGCCGGATTGTTGGCTGCTATCATATTATTCTTTGTTTGGTATAATGACAGAAATACTTCGCAAAGCTACAAATGATACCTCATATAATTAAGGAATATTTCAAAAATAAACTACCTAAAAATGTCAATTTACTTTATCTATGAACAATATTTTGATCATAAAAATGCCTTATTCTCTAATTGAGAATAAGGCATTATAGTGGATTGCATGGTATAAATTGAGTTACTAATTCGTAAAATTAATTATTTGAGTATCAGTAGTTCTTCCATCTGTTATCAATGTACAATTATACTGTCCGGTGGGGAGATTGTATTTATTCAAATTTATGGTGGTTACTTGTTGTTGGACCATGATGGATTGAGTAAGTATATAATTTCCACTTATGTCAAAAATATGGACTTTAGCGTCCTTAACACCCTGTTCAAATCCGACTTCGATATTGATAACATTCGCTGTTGGATTCGGGAATATATTAAGGATTTTTGAAGCACTTTGAGGGGTGTCGTCGGGAGTCTCTACATTGGTTGTGCCTGATGCTTGTCCGATGAGTGTGTAAAGTTCATCTAACTGGGCTTGTTGGTCAATGAGTTTTTGTTCCAATTCGTCATTTCTATCATTTGCGTCATCAAGTTGGTCTTGTAAGATTTGGTCTGCTTTATCCAAGTACCTAATTCCACCGAGATAGTGATAAAAAAGCTGGCTGCCGTTGAAAGTATTAATTTTTTTTCCATTGTATTCGACCGCTCCTTTACTCGTAGGCAAGGCTCTTCCTACTTCATCAATATTGATACCGACTTCATGTTCTACTCCCGAAGAATATAAATTTAACATCCTGAGTATATCTATGGATTCTTTGTAGTTTCCAGAGAAAGATTTTTGCATACTGGAGCCACTGTCATCTACCATAGTACTCCAAAGAACACCACCGTCGCTATAAGTTGATCCTTTTACGTAGAGCCTTGCTTGGTGTGTTGAGTTCAATGAAGCAAGACTACAAGGTCCAAAATCTTCTCCAATGATTCTGACACCATCTGATGTAAGAATATCTAAGTTATTAATTCTGCTTACGTCAGGATTGGTAATAATAGATACTTCTAAACTTCCATCGCCATGAGGGTCTCCAACTATATATTCTGTATAGCCCTCAAAGCCTCCGGTTCGGTAGGTCTTTTTTTGAGCATAGGCGTTAAAATTGATTGAAAATGTAAATATAACAAGTGTGAAAAAAGTTGTACAGGCTCTCATAATATTATGATTTGAGTGGGTGAGAAAATGTATTCAATTCCGCATTGTCGCAGAATTGAATACTTAAAATTAGTTTGTTTTACATGTTTTAAAATATTATAAATTTTATTTTAATAAAATCATTTTTCCGGTAAATACTTCTTCATTAATCATTAAGTGATATAGATACATACCACTCGGTAAATGACTCGCATTGAAATCGAAATTATATATGCCACGTGTTTGATTGTCAGTGTTTATAACTTCTTTTAATACAATGCCTTGTGTGTTTGTAATGGAAAGTTTGACTTGACTATTTCTTGGTAAATAATATCGAATAGCGGTTTTATTTTTAAATGGATTGGGATAATTGAAGACTTGTACGGCATTCATCCATTCGGGTCTGTGGCTACTTTCTTCTTGCGAATCATCATTGATAGACAAATCTGCTTCTGAAAGTTGTAATGGCTCATCTGAATTATCTGCCATCATCAATGCATTGCCTATACTGCACGGTTCTATTTTACCATGAAATCTACCATCAGGCTGCACCGCAAATCCGGATAATAGTCGTATGCGAATACCTGCGGTATAAGTGACATCTGCATCTGCCGCAACGATACTTGACGATTTGAGCGAATCAATGGAACTGAATACAACCGGATTAGCCGTATGCAAAGGTTCATTCACAAATACATCTTGACCACATTCGCCGACAGGCGTACCGACACATTCGCAATAGCCATCCCATTGGTCATTGTCGGTATCGGGGTTGCCATCGTCGCAAGGCGTACCTGCGATAATGCACGTACCGGAGCAAATGCCGTTGCCATCCCAAGTATCGTTGATCGTCGCTGGGTCACCGTCATCACAAGGTGAGCCTTGACTCGCATAAGTTCCCGAACAGTTGCAAGCACCATCCCAAATATCATTGAACGTATTGTCACGCCCGTCTTCGCAATTGGTATTTGCTACCGGGCAAGCGATGCCCGAACAGCCACAATTTCCATCTGCTTTATCATCATAAGTCAATGAATTGCCATCATCGCAAGGCGCATCGAAGGGCAAACAATCAGAACCGACACTGACACAAAGACCGCCCTCTAAGGTCGCAAATAGTGCGCTGACTTTCAAATAGTACGTCGTGCCGGAAGCTAAACCGTTGACTTTAAATAAATTACCCGTGCAGCCAAAGCCTTGTTCGGCATCACAATGGAAAGCCTCACAAGCCACTTCCGTCAATGACGGGCAAGTACCTGTATAGAGTGCCATCGTGTGTGCGTACTCGGCATTGGCGTGTGCGGATAGGCTGTCAGTACCTGCCGGGACTTGAAAACTGTACCATACATCGGCTTGCTCATGAGTGCCGCAAGAGGAAGGTGTCTCCAAATTTGCATGAATATTAGTACCCGATTGACAGCCGCCTCCTATGGTCAGCGGCGTGGCTTGGTTGCAAGCATCATTCGCCGGAGGTGCGGGTGGCGGTGTGCCATCTTCTACGCGAATACAAAACAGTCCTTCATTGCTTCCGTAAGTACAATCTGCACCACTGACGCGGATGTGATACCATTTGTTGTGAGTCAAACCCGTCAAACGCAGGTGTTCTCCGGTGAAGCCAAATTCATCGTCATTCGTACAGGCGATTTGATTTCTGCCTTTAAAAACGGTCAATACGTCATTGAGTGCTGCGGTATCTCTGCCGGGCGCGAGATTGACCAAATCAGGATAAGTGATAATGACATCTGCCATGCCCGAAGCGGGGGCTTTGAATTTGTACCAAACGCCATGTACCTCTGCATCTGCACAGCCCGAAGGGTCTCGTTCTAATCGTGCGCCGATATTATTTCCGGCGGTACAAGGCAGACCTATGCCGAGTGCTATGGCGCGTTTGCAATGGTCATTGAGTTCGCCGTATCCGGTGACGGTAATATTGTCAAAAGCTACCCAATTGGTGTGCTGCTCGTTGTCATCATAAGTAAAAAGGAGGTGCATATTCTCATCCTTCAAATAGGTAAGGTCTATCGTGTGATTGATGAAAGCTGTCGTCTCCGTGCCTTGATAGACGAGTACAATAGTGGTATCACTGCCATGTACTACGGCTGTGGTGAAGTGGGCGTAAGTGTCGTATTCGCAACCGTATTTATAGCCACTACTGGATTGGCAGGAATCTAATTGATAGGTTCTATTTTTAAAATTGACTTGTAATTCGAGTTCAATTCGGTGGTCGTCTAAGCCGTCAAAAGTCGGGGATACTAACTGTACCCGAGAAGGCGGTGCAGCCGGATTGTCATTGTCATCAAAATAAACGTAACTGCCTATCCCATTGCCATTAATATCGCTGTCGATGCCGATTTGGTATCCTGTATTCCCCGCTTGAGTGAGTGAGATCCATCCTGTACCGATTATGCCTGTGTCAAAGTCATTATCCAATAATATATTTTGACCATAGACAAAAACAGACAGGAATATTATGATTGATATTATTATAAATTGCTTCATGATTGATTAAGTTTAGATATGTTAAAAAGCAGACCACCATCTCTTTCTCCCTTCACAAAATTCCCAGCCATTACTGGTTTTTTGGAAAGTAAATTTGTGTGTGGGATTGATGAATCTGTCATCGTCATCAGATTTGGCAAAGGGCGTTTTTTTCTTGACTTTAAATTTGACATTTACCTCAGCTATATTGAATGACGGCATTTCGTGTACTCGCGTTACCTCATCCAATTTGTATTCGTAGGTCTTAAAATAAGCTCCTTTTTTGTCGTCGCTTGGTACGAGGTACTTTTCGCCTTTGCTTGTTGCTTGTATATCTACTAAATCAGTCATTTCTTCTTTTCCCGTTTTCTTAAACGGATTGAAATGCGGTCTTTCGCGCATGGCTTCAAACTCCTTGACTGTCAATAAGTCTTCGTCAATGAACGATTGATATTTTTTGAGTTCGCTTTTGACGGATTTGACTCGGTGTTCTCCTATTTTGATATAAGTCGTTTTCTCGTAGGGAGCCTCATTCAAACATTTGTTGATGATTTTTTTTGCCTTCCTCTCCGTAAGGGCATCGGAAGAACAAGATATTAGAAATAAAAGGCATGAAATAAAAAATATATTTTTCATTTTTCTTATTTTAAAAATTTAAAAAAGCTGTATGATTCGACTATATCGTTGTCCTGCCGCTTGAATATGACAAGTACATTCTCCGGTAAGTAGCGGATACTGAGTACGGTCTAATTTGTGAGTAAAACTTCCTGCCTTAGGGTGATAGTCATTGACCAAATCCCATTTCTGTCCTTCTTTTTCTAATGTCAAAGTAACATCGCCGGGCTGTTTTACAGCGTATTTTATTTCTACAATATTTGCATTATTCGGGTCGGGGTTGTGTCCGAGTATGAGTGCATTGCTCAATAAGCCGAATGTACTGCTCTCACTACATGTTGAATTAAATAAATTCGAGATGCGAGCATAGAGATTGGTGTCGCCTGCATCTATGGGATTGTACAGTACAGCATTAGTCAGATCCGTTCCGGCACAGAACCAATCATCTAATACGGTAGCATATACTTCACGAAAATCGGTGACGTTGTTTATGTCGCCAAGGTTGTTTCCATATAATGACAAGTCTTGCGTATCGCCATACGTACCGCCATTGATGCTATCTCCAAACATCATCATCATGCTGATATTACCGTGTTGTGTACCTGCGCTTATACCTTCGCCTGTTTCGTATTTTGTGCGCCCAAATTCGGAATAAACCATCACGGTGACTTTGTCTTTCCAACCTCTTTTTCCGAGGTCTTTCAAAAAGCTATCAATCAGTGTGGAAGCATCACCGAGTGAGTTCCGATGCCAGTTGTTTTTATTTTGATTGTCGTGTGTATCGTATCCTTCCATTTGAACGTGATATACCGGAGTGCCGAGTCCGCCTTTGATGAGTCGGGCTACGATAGCGAGTTGTTCGGCAAGTTCATTGCCTTGATAAATGGCGGTATTTCCGTAATTTGCTTCATTTGTACCTTTATTGTAAGCATCCCGAATGACGCTGCCGTATCTCAATGCGGTATTACTGATAGTTCGGATAAAATGTATCTCATCTTCGGCAGGGCAATTGCCAAATATATCGGTAGGATAAAACAAACCATCTTTGACCAATTCATAAAACTCTTCTGCATTTTGTAGGGAGAGTTCCATCTGTCCGAAGTTTTCTGCTTTAAAAGTGAGATTGGAGTATGCGCCGATATTGAGCGCGGCAGGCATTGGTGTCGGGTTTTGGAGATAGGAAGGTAAAACGGTTTCGAGATAACGTCCCATCCAGCCGCTACTTCTGGCATTGGATGCGCCAGGTCTGCGACCTGTACTCCAAGCATCTGACATAATAAAATGTGAATTGCTGTATTGATACGGATGGAAATTGACATTGTGAATGACTGCCATGTTACCTTCTTGCCAATGGCTGTACAAAGGCTGCATTTCTACGGGCATAGAGTATTTTGAATCTAATACAATTTGCTCATTGACAGGCACATGAATGTCAGGGCGTAATGTGTAATAGGCGTTTTGAGAGTAAGGTATGATGGTATTCAAACCGTCGTTGCCACCGTTGAGTTTGAGGAGTACGAGTATTCTGTCATCTCGTTCGCCCAGAGGTGCCAATGATGCGGAAGCATTGAAGGGTAATCCTTGTAATAAGACCGTACCAAGCCCTGCCATACCTGCATTGGCAAGAAACTGACGACGTGACCAATTTTGGTGCATTTCGCGGTGGGCTGTCGGGTCGTCCAGTGTGCTTCCTTTTATATGTTGATGTAATTTTTTCATAATAAAAAACTCGTATAGGCGATTTTAATCACCATCTGGTAAGTAATTTTTATTTGTAAAAAATTACAAATAAATTATTTACAAATGAGTATTGTTTGAACGAGGCGGTTGAAACCGCCTGTACCTTAACAAAGATTAAATTCGGGTTGTCGGGTGAAGAAAAGTATCAAATCAATAATCTGTCCTTCTGCTCCCGGATAAAAGTTTAATCCCCAATAACCTTCTTCGTAATAAGAAGGCGGAAGTGTGCCACGCAATGCTCCTACTGCTTTGCCAATTTGGGCAGGTTGTAATTCCACTGAAAAGAAATGTGGTATCAATGCCTCTACGATGAGTTGTGGACTCTTGAGTGCGTTGATGTCATTGTTGTTGGCAGCCAATGTCAGGTCTTCTGCGAGTTGCCTGAAATTTTCTATAATTGTACTGTTGAACGAGCCGATAATATTGCTGTACTGTCCCCAGCGTGTGACGAGTGAATATTGGGTAATCCATGTACGATATCCGTCCCAACCGGATACATCGGGTGGGTTGAGAAATGTTTGCCCTACGGCTCGCGCTCCTGCAGATAAGCCATATACGTTGAGTGAAGAGGAATCCGTGATGTTGCCTTGATTCGGAACGGCAGTGAAAAATTCCCAGGGGTTTTTGATGCGAACTCCGATATGCGTTTCCTCAAAGAAATGTTCACTTTTGAAGAGTTGGCGAAGTACGGGTGCTATCTCCCAGTTAGCATTTTTGAAGGTTTGTGCGAGTGCATCAATGAAGGTGTCTGCGCCATTATTTTCGGTGTCATTCGACACAAAATATTGATAGATTTTTTTGCAAATAAACCAAGCAATCTGATCGGCGCGTACTGTAAAAAGTTGGTCATGCAAATCGACATATTCCTGATAAGCGGCAGTCATAAAAGGGATGTTGCCGAGATTGTATATCGGATGTCCGACTTCGCGGTCTGCTTCGGCTGTTCCATTATTAAATAGATGACAAGCACCCGCCGGAGGTGTACTCGGTGGATTGGGTGTAATGGTAAAACCCGCGCCGCCTTGCGTGGTGGTCATCATGGTTTTGCTGCCCCAGTCGTGGCATTTGGGATTGAATGCCCAGTTGCGATTGAGGTCGGAGTGAACCCACCATCCGGTGATGACACGCGCTACTTGTACCACATCATTTTGGTCGTAATTATCGTTACCATTTTTATCCTCAAAACCCATTAGGAAGAGTTCGAGGAGTTCGCGAGAGTAGTTTTCGTTCGGATTGCTGCCTTGACTAAAGGTAGCTCCCAAATACTGAAGCATAGCATGAGATAAACCCATTTCGATGACAAAATCTTTGAAATTGCCAAATGCGTGTTGGTGCAATAAGTAGTAGTAATCGAACAGTGGCATATCTCCCACGTCATTGTCCACAACAAGATGCCCCGACCAAAAAAGGACCATTTTGGCGCGTACACTATTTTCTATTGCTTGTCGGGAAAAATGTCCTCCGCAAGCTCTGAAGGCATGATAATTTCCGTCAAAGCTACCGTCACCACTCAATTGGGTGTGGAACGTCTGATAGCTGCCATAGTTTTGAAAGGAAGCTATGGCACCGTCTATTAATTCATCTACGAGTTGACCGGGTGTTTTGGTCAGGGCGGCTTGTATATCCGGTCGGCTTGCGCCGAAACCAAGCCGATTGTATAGGTGGCGGATGCGCTGAACATTCCAAGGTTTTGCACCACTTGGGGTGTAAGCATTGATGCTCGAATTGATTGTATTACAGGTAATTGCGCTCATAAAGTGCTTTATTTTAGACAAAAGAATCTCAGGGGCAACGATGTTGCCGATGTAGATTTTTTGAGTATCTGTTTTGAAAAATTATGCAAGGAAAAACCGTTACATTAGTTACGTTGCAATTCCTTTATTTCTTGCTTGAGTTGAGCGTTTTCTTCTGTGAGTGTATTGAGTCGTTTTTCCATTTCGATAAGATGAAGCATGACTTCTTCAATCTTCACTTGCTGGCGTTTGGTTACGTCTGAAAGGTGAATTTCACCATTCATTTCTTCTTCTGATTGAAAGCCGATTAAGTGACCTTTTTCTTCGATGTGTTGTGCTTCTTCTTTGAGAGAGGGCAGTCGATAATTTTTATAAAAGACATAGTCGCACCAGTTGTTTTCTATGATGACTTCGTCGGAGCGTACCTTGCCGCATACATCAAGGGCATTTTGGGGAGTGTTGGTATTGATGCCGAGTTTGCCGTTCGCCATATCGCCTACGAGAAATTCGCTATACTGTTCATTTCCTATAAATAAATGATTGTTGTAGTTTGTTGTTTCTGTCCATGATATGGCTACGGCATCTCCTATGAAAATATTGCCGTCGCCGACATTGTTGTTACCTGTAAGTGTACCTATCATTACATTGCGATTACCTCCCATATTTCGACCTACACTTGCGCCAATAAGTATGTTTCTATCTCCTCCTTTGTAATGCATCCCTGCCTCACGTCCAATTAATATCAATTCACTACCGTCTCCTTCCGCCAATCCACATATATCATTACCAATAGCAATTATGTCGTTTTTATCTGTGAATACGGTATTTGTATTGTTTCCATAATTGGATAATGTGCCTTTGCCTATGGCGATGATGCGATTTCCTGTGATATTATAACTTCCTGCGTTGAAGCCAAGTGCGGTACATTCGGATGCTGTGTTACTACTTATCTGAGCAATACTTCCAAATGCAGAGTTTCCGCCACCTGATGTATTGTTCAATCCTGTTGCATCTCCGAAGTAAGAATTAAAACCTCCAGTCGTATTGTTGCGTCCTGCGGTATGTCCATAAAAACTATTGTGATTTCCGGTGGTATTGCTTTCGCCGGAGAATGCACCGACTGATGTGATACGTGCTCCGCCTGTGGCATTTTGGAGGGCGTGATAGCCATAGGCGGTTGTTGCAGCATGATTGGCAGAGTTGGCATTGGTTTGAGGCCCAATCTCATTGTGAGCTCCCGCCGAATATTGTGCGTAAGAAAATGAAGTCATTAAAATTCCGAGTGTTGTAAAAGTAAAAATGCGAAGTAAATTTTTCATAAGTACTTAAGTTTTGAGTGAGAAAATAATTTTTAAAAATAATATTGTAAAGATGTCATATTTGAATTAAATTTAAAAGGAAGGAGTTGGGGGTTTTTCGGTTTTTATAGAGCGAAAACATGTTGAAAGTGACTGATTACGAGTGTTTTAGTGTATTTTTTGAAATATTAAAAAAAGATAATTTATTATAGAAAATATTTAATAATTGTTTTCAAAATGGGCAACTACACGGATGGTTTCCGTGTAGTTGCTTTTGATAATTTGGAAAAAAGGTCATCGGTTTACCACAATCCTGCTCTTGGGTAGCTTTCGCCATTGTGCCATACATAATTGTATGTTTTAGGGAAGTTGGCTCTGGCATGTACTATTCCAGCTACTACGGGTGCTGCCATTGATGTGCCACTCATTCTGGCAAATTGACCATATTTATACGTAGAAAGGGTGTTTTCACCTGCTGCGATATAATCAATGCTGCTTCTGCCGTAGTTAGAAAACGAGCTAAAGTTATTATTGCAACTCATACTGGCTACCGTAAGTGCGCGATAATTGTTGTAAGATGCCGGAATGTAGTTTCCGACCCATGAAGAGTCGTTTCCGGCTGCCATTACGATGAAGATGCCTTTGTTATTCAGGTTGTTTAAAGCATATACCATAGAGTGGGGCATTTGACCTTGTCCACCTAAGCTCATATTAAGAACGTCTCCATATTTTCCTCTCCAGTAGATGTGATTAAGTGCATTGATAATAGTCGATAAGTTAGTATTTTCTCCACATCCGTTAAATACTTTTATGGGTACCAGAGGGGTACCGGCAGACATTCCTACGATTCCATAATTATTGGCTTTCGCTCCGGCAATGCCTGCTACGTGAGTACCGTGTCCGTTGCAGTCATCATACGAACCACCTACGAAAGATCTTGCGTAGTAATTATTCGTTACTACATTCAGTTCGGGATGGTCTATATCAATACCCGAATCCATAATCCAAATAAACGTATTCTTCTGATAACCTGCCCAGTAATAACCGCCATTGAGATTGTTTTGGCAGCCCCAATAATCACTTGCGGCAGATTTATTATCACTTTTTTCGTTGACAGGTAGTTCATCTACTATCTCCGCCTCAGGCAATTCGACTTTTACCTCTGTATCAATTTCGATATGCTCTATTAGAGGGTTGTCCTCTAATGCTTTTATTTCTTTTGCTGTAAGTGTAATATTGATAGCATTGATAAATGAGTAATAATCGTTGGGTTTTTTTGTAGAAATTTTCATGTTAGTTAAGTTCAAATTCGTTACATTCTTAAAGTCTGCTCGCAGGCGGTCTGTAATTTCAATTGTTTCTTCTCTCGTTTTTCCTTTTAATTCTTGTAGTTGGTTCTCCCTTTTCTTGGCATCTTCTTTAAATACCACGATGTAGTTTGCTTCGTCTGTTGCATGTATATTTTGTGTGTCTTCAATAGCGGGTAAAACATCTTCTGTAGTCAATCCATCTTTTTGGCAAGAAGTAATGAATACCGAAATCGTTAGAATAGCGAGTAAGCTAAGTGTGGTTAATTTTACTTTTAAATGTTTCATAATCATTGTGTTTAAAAAATTAATAAATAAATATTGTGTAAATAATCATTGTTTTTGTCGCCGATTGGGGAGTTCTATAAATAATATTGTTTTCAACATTACAAATTTTAATTAATGCAAAGTATTGATGATTTATTAAAAATATTTATATTTACATCAGTGTCTTTTGATTTGTGACAGTGCAAAGATGTCTCATTTAAACATGAGTACAAAGGAAGAAATTAGGCATTTTTCGGTTTTTACAGAATAAAAACCTTTAAAAGTCGCTGAAAAACAATGGTTTATATTTTTATTTAAAATTGAAAAAATACAATTTTCCCATGTCCGACCATATTTTTAACCTGATTCACTCGCTTGATAGAAAAGAAAAAGCGCACTTTACGAAGTACGCAGGAATGAGTAAAAGCGATTCTAAATCGCTGCAACTCTACCAAGTCATCAATAAAATGGACGTGTATGAGGAGGGGAAATTACGCAAGAAATTCAGGCAGTCTTTTGATTCGTTGAAGTCGGATTTGCAGGGGAAATTAATGGAGGCTTTGGCGGATTTTCATAAGGCGGATTCGGAACATTCGTCGCTGCATCATGCTTTGGGTTTATTGCCTGTTTTATTAGAAAAAAAATTAGGGCATCACTTTGAACAAGTATTGAAAAAAGCACAAAAACAGGCAGAGGAAAAAGAGAATTGGTCGGCACTATATGAATTATTGGATTGGGAAAAAGAGTATTTATTCAAAAGTATCGACAATAAAGGGCTTGCCGAAAAATTTGAAAAAATTTACGAAAAACAAAATCAGTGTATTCATACTCAACAGCAGGAAGCCTATTGGCAGAATATGTATTTGCAACTCAATATGACACTTAGGGATGACCACCGTTTGTTAAAGAAAGAGAATCGGAATCGTTTTGAACAGATTGGTAATGTACCCGAAGTTGATGCTGAAAAATTACCCTCAATTAAAGCTCAATTTTACTACTATCGAAGTCGCAATATCTACTATCGAAGCGTTGGTCAAGCCCCAAAAGCACTCAAACATGCTAAACGCATTGTCGATGTTTTAGAATCAAAAGAACCTGATTCAAAGCGACATATAGATGCTTTATGCAGTCTTTCGCGCGTGTATAGTAAATTGGGGAAATTTGAGGAACAGGGGGCGATTATAGATAGGCTCAAGCAACTGCCCCAACTCAAAAACGGCGATATAATCTTGTTTGAAAAGACCTGTCAAATTCGGGTGACTTATTACCTCAATACCTTTCAATTTGAAGAACTTGCACACCTTACCAATGTGATATATGACCGTTGGGAAGATATAAAGAAATACTTAAATGCTCACCTACAACAGGGATATTGCTACAATTTCATTATCACGTATTGGTTACTTGCTGATTATGGCAAAGCACTTTTTTGGATGGCAATGATTTTGGATTATAAGTTTACGACCGAAGGCAAAAATTATCTGATGGGCGCACGCCTTTTGGAATTGATGATTTATTATGACCACAAACCCGAAGAATTGGATAATCGCTTGGATTCGGTACGGCATGTGTTGAGAGAGCATTGGGAACTCAGCCAGTATGAAAAAACAGTGTTTACTTTTTTTAATCAACTCATTCGTAAGCCGGAAAGTGAGCACATATCTATTTTTAAAGATTTTTACACGACCTTAAAGCCATATACAAAAGAACGTCTAATTGCTTCCCATGAAATGACGTATTGGTGCAAAACCAAATTGGAAAACAAAACATTAAGAGCAGTCGTTGAACAAACTGCTTAAAGATGATGTTAATTTTGAATATGAAAAACGGTCAAATTTATATACTTTCATCGATGCTTTTGCTCATTCTTGCTTTCGCAGAACAGACACACGCGCAATCATCTCGTTTCTCTCTTTTACCACAAGAAAAAAAAGTAATCTCGGCGAATACTGTCACCACGTCCAAAATTTTTCCGAAAAATCCGCTTATAAAGCAGATAGTTGCGCCAATTCCAAAGGCATACTGCTACGACGATTTAGCTATCTTTTGTAAATTGGAAGTGAAACTCGAAAAGACATTTAAATTTCCGGTCAAAATAAGATTAGGCGAAGTCAATTACGTCGAAATGCTCGAAGGGAAACCTTATTCGCCGTGGACTTGGTGAAAGTAAAGTTATTTGCCTGTTTTTTAATTTAATCAACTGATTGCCAAAGAATGATAGTTGTTTTTTATTTAAAATAAAAAATAACCTTATTACTGATAAATGCTCAATGTCCCATCAATTTCTCATCAATTCACTAATATCCGATTTGATTTTAGTAGCCAAATTATTCGCCATTCCTTCTGACGTACTTTCGGTATAAATTCGGATAATAGGCTCGGTATTCGAGCGACGCAGGTGAATCCAATCTTTGTCAAATTCTATTTTCAGACCGTCAACGGTGTTTTGTGGTTGCTTGCTGTATTTGTCTTGGAGTTTTTCAAAAATACGGTCTAAGTCCAAGTCTTTGGTGAGTTCGATTTTGTTTTTTGACATCACATAATTCGGATACGAATTACGCATAAAAGACACCGGCTTGTCGAAGTGTGCAAGGTGTGACAAAAACAGTGCAGCACCCACGAGCGCGTCGCGTCCGTAATGCAATTCAGGATAAATAATACCGCCATTGCCCTCTCCACCAATCGGTGCATTGACCTCTTTCATCATTGCCACTACGTTCACTTCGCCTACGGCTGAAGCGTGATGTTGTTGCCCCGCTTTCTCCGTCACATCGCGCAATGCACGTGTAGAAGAAAGGTTAGAAACGGTATCGCCGGGCGTGTGTTTTAACACATAGTCCGCCACTGCGACAAGCGTATATTCTTCGCCAAACATCTCACCATCTTCGCTCATAAAAGCCAGTCTATCGACATCAGGATCTACTGCCATACCCAAATCTGCACCTTCCGAAGCCACTTTTTGTGCCAGTCCGACGAGGTGTTCGGCTTTGGGTTCGGGATTGTGAGCAAAGCGTCCATTCACTTTTTCATTAATCACTACGACGCTACATCCCAATGCTTCCAATAAAGGCGGCAAAGAAATCGCACCCGTAGAATTGACCGCATCCACCACGATTTTAAAACCTTTCGCTTTCACCGCTTCTACATCCACTAAGGGCAAAGCGAGTATCTGTTCGATGTGCCATGCAATGTAATCATCTTTACGTTCATACTTGCCAAGCGATTCTATATCAGCAAATTTTATATCGCCACTTTCTGCAATGTCTAATATTTCTTGTCCGGCAGCACCCGATAGAAATTCACCTTTTTCATTCAAAAACTTTAAGGCGTTCCATTGCTTAGGATTGTGACTTGCAGTGATGATAATGCCACCTCCGGCTTCTTCATTTGGCACTGCCATCGCTACCGTCGGCGTAGTCGAAAGGTCTAAATCAACGACAGAAATCCCCAAGCCTTGCAAAGTACTCGCCACCAAATTACGAACCATATCGCCTGACATTCGCGCATCACGTCCAATGACGACCTTCGGCTTTGCGCCACTTTGCAAAAGCCTGTATCCATAGGCTGCCGTATGATTGACGACATCAATTGGAGTAAGATTGTCACCGACTTTGCCGCCGATAGTACCGCGTGTGCCGGAAATAGATTTTATTAGTGCCATATTTGTTTAAATTTCCAAATCACGAGACTTTTCTGGAATTTGTGATTTGGTACTTGGAATTTGTGGTCAGGTGCTGGGTATTTGTTATTTCTAATTTTGGGATGCAAATGTATTAAAATCAAAGCGAATAATAGTGTTTCGAGGTAGGTAATTTTTAAATGTATGATATTTTGAAAATACTGGAAAATAAAATAGTTATCATCCACGCTTAATCCTTGGGTGTAGGACAAATTTTTAATTTACTCAAAATTGTTTTGCGAGGGATAGTACAGGCGATTTCAATCGCCATGTAAAATTATTCATAATTTGTTGATTATTAATTTTTTATAAATAGAAAATATGAGACATGGCGATTAAAATCGCCTGTACAAAGCATTTCAAAAATCACGGATTAAAAATTTGTCCTACACCCTAATTCTTCTTCATTTTAATAGTAATTTTACGCAAATATTGAATCCGCCGACTTCAGTACGTCAACACATCAAAACGTCAGTACGTAAAAACGTCAGCACATGAGTACATAAAAATGAAATTTAACTCAATTTGCGCTAAAGAAATCCGCACTAAACAAGAAATTCGTTCACACATCTTACCGATTTATCCGACTTCGTCGTTTTCTTTTGATAATATCGAACAGGGTATTAATATTTTTTTGGGAAAAGAAAAAGGACATGTTTACGGACGATACGGCAACCCGACGATAGAAGCCGTAGCGGATAAAATTGCCGATTTGGAAACTTACGGGCTTGATATTCAAGCGAAAGCGATTATGACGAGTTCGGGCATGTCCGCTATTTCCACCTTACTAATGGCGACATTAAAAGCCGGAGATAAAGTCCTCACGCAAGGCAATATCTATGGTGGCACGACGGAATTATTGACAGATACACTGGCGCAATTTGGCGTAGAAACTGTCTTTGTCGATTTGCAAGATTTGAATAGGGTAGAGGAGATAGTGAAAAGTGATGAGGCAATAAAAATGCTTTATTTTGAGACACCTGCCAATCCCACTCTTGCTTGTGTGGACTTAGAATCGCTGTCACAGATTGCGAAGCGATACGGGCGACTGACGGCGATTGACAATACATTTTGTACACCATATTTACAGCAGCCATTCAAATTTGGTATTGATTTTATCATACATTCTACGACCAAATTTTTGAATGGACACGGCAATTCGATAGCAGGCGTTATTGTAGGAAGTGATGTAGAAGTAATAGAGAAAAAAGTGTGGAAAGCCATGAAATTATTGGGTACAAACTGCAATCCATTCGACGCATGGCTCACTTGGACGGGTATCAAAACGCTTGGTATTCGCATGGATAAGCACAGCCAAAACGCAATGACGATTGCGGAAATGCTTGAAGCTGACCCTGCCGTAAAGCGTGTTAATTACAATGGCTTGCCTTCACACGCTGACCATGAAATTGCAAAAAAACAGATGTCACAATTTGGCGCAATGTTGAGCTTTGAATTAAAGGGTGGTTTGCAAGCGGGCATTGATTTTATGAATCGGATTCGCTTTTGTACGCTCGCGCCTACGCTCGGTGATGTGGATACGATTATCCTTCATCCGGCTTCGATGTCGCATGTCAATATTGCGCGTGAAGTGCGCGAGCGAAACGGCATTACAGACGGTTTGATTCGTATTTCTATTGGGATTGAAGATGTGGAGGATATTGTTGCCGATTTAAAAGGAGCTATGGAAGGATAAATTCGATGTGGTAATTTATTGACAAGGAGTATTTTATAAGTATTTTTTCAAAGAAAAATAGCGCAAGTGTTGTTTTTTGATATTAATATTATTTTTCTTTACTTGTTCTGCCGAAATGTAGCCTTCGGTTTGACTGGAAAAACAGACCCCTTCCATTTGTCCTCTAAATACAAATCTGCCCATGCGAATGCGTCTTATTTTTCCTGAAAAAAAGTCGATTCCTTTGTAATCATTGTAAATCCACATAAATAATTTTCTGGGTGTATATCCGGTCAAAATGACTGTTTTACCATCGGGGCTGATATCGGCGGCAGTTATTTGTCCTTTTACATCATAAGTAGCTTTTAATTGTGCTTTGTGGTTGTCTGCGGAGGTGGGTAAAGTGTAGTGCTGAGTCTTACCATCTCCACGATTTTTGGTGAATAAGTGTAGCTCACCGTTAGATACAAAAAAACCTTCACAGTCAAAATTGTGCGTATTACTTCGTTGAAAATCAGTTTGTTCTGGATATGAGAATGTGATAATTTCAGCTTTTACTTCTTTTGTTTTTTCATTAATTTCAGCTCGGTTGATTTTGTAAACCGTCAGGTCTTTTCGCATTCCATAATTATTGCCAAAATCGCCGATATAGATATGATGTTTGTCTTGTGCGATGTCTTCCCAGTCTATATTTTTTGCGTTGCTGATGATGATTTTTTGCACGATTCTGCCGTTTTGGGGAGCTATTTTGTAGAGTGCAGGTTGGTCACCGCCGTCGTTGTGTGTCCAGATGTACCCTCTATCGTATAGCAAGCCGGATGTTTCGTTGAGTAGATTGTCTAATTTGGTGATTTTTTTGAATATTTTTCGTTTGGAACATTGGGCAGTCATTTCAGAGAAGAAGAAACAAAGGAATAGGCATAAAAATAAGCCAGGTAATTTGTTATTCATAGTCAAATTGTTTTGATGCATTCGTCTTGTTTTTGATTTGCGAATGTACAAATATATGACTTGTTCTTTTATTTTTATGCGAATATAACTGTCAAATTTGACAAGTATATTAATATGGTAAAATGTTTTATTTGTTATTGGAATGACGGTAAGATAACTATGATAATAGTATTTAAAAGGGAAGTTAAAATTCTGATTGTTAATTTGTTATGGAATGGACTGCGATTCAGTAAATGGCGGTCGCAACGGTAAGATATTTTAATAATAAATAGATTGCTGATACATTTTTGCAGAAAAACGCAACACATTGGCGAGGCTTACGTAAAATTGTACATGTTATTTGAAAAAGGAGAGTAAATAGAAGAGAAAAAATTGGAATCCACCTCGATAAAACCCAACAAATACCGAGGCGGACTTCCATAGTGGGAACGGCATAAGTGACCCACAGAAATTTATCCTTTTTTTCGGATAAACATGTTTTTTGAATTTCACACTGTTCTAAAGGGGATTAGGAAAAACAAAATCAACTTAACTCAATTATCAGTTTGAAACCAAACTTATTTGGTTTATTTTTTTTTGTTGTGTGAAAAAATGGTAAAGAATCTTCCGCAACATTTTAGGAAAAGGTGCTTTAGAGAAACTCTTTTTTGACGATTACTCTTAGAAGATTCTTTACACGATCACTTGTTAATCAATTAATTAGAAAAATTTATACTTAATACAATTCGATTCAAAAATTTTAGTGCAATTTCAATGTGAGTATTGATTTATCATTTTTCCGACTTCTTTGCTTGAAGAAAAAAAGGAATCCACCCCAACGAAACCCAACAAAAATGTCAGGGCGGAATCCATAGTGGGAACGGCAAATGGTAAATCTTACGGTCTTTACAGCTAGTAGCCTTTAGTTGTGAAGACCTTTTTTATTTTGTCAATTATTTTATTCAAATTATCGGAAACCTTTTGTCTCCGTTTATATATTTCACTGGTCATTTTTCTCTAACCAACTGAACGCTGATGAAAAATCATAGTCAATATCTTTCGTCGTCTTTTGGATGAATATTCATAAACTTCTTTCGACTAAGATTCTTCATCTTTGTTCAGAGGGATAAAGGTTAAAATCATATAAAAATGTCCAGTAGTACAAGCCATATTAAAGTGCCTGAATCAGGCGGCTGCTCGGTGTCTGTGGCATTTTTGTGCCACCAAATTAATGACCCAAGCATCGGGGTTTTGGACGCATTCGTCGTCGAGCTGACTAAGCAGTTCGAGGATAGCCTCATAAGCAATCACGCGCGCCACTTTTTGGTTGTTAAGTATTGATAAACAATACGTTGTCAATTCTGTATGGCACTTATCATACAAAGTATGATAGATGGGCCAATTACTAATAGTGTTCTGCTGCCATAGCAGGTAGTAGATTGAATGTCTGTTTTTCATAGTAACAATGTTTTGTCTCTTGATCTAAGTTTGTTAATAAAGATGTTTTGTTCTGTACTTGTGATTTGGTCATCCTTCCGATTAGCCGTCGGAATTTTTTAGCCTTAAAAAATGGATGACAAAATCTCTAAAAATGATGTTATATTTCCTCCAGAATTTATGTGATGTTTTCAATTAACTTTTGTTTTTTTGAAGGTCTGTGTTTTCATTCACGATACAATGTTCGGGGTATTTTTTCAGAGAAAAAAGTCCAGTTAAATTAATTTCTCCCTAATTTTTTTACACTTTTTTAGCCTTAGTATATTACTGATTATGTTGTTTGTATTTGATAATCAGTATTTTAGGTTGAAATTGTTGTTAATATTTTATCACTTTATTTTTTCTCTATTTTTTTAAACAGTAGATGCTTGTGTTTCTTCCAGAGTTTGTATCAGCCGTTTCAATTAACTTGTGAACTTTATTCTTGGAGTGTGTTTGTTTTCGTTCACGATACAATGTTCGGGGTATTTTTTCAGAGAAAAAAGTCCAGATAAATTAATTTCTCCCTATTTTTTTACACACTTTTTTTATTCTTAGTGTATTATTGATTGTCTTTAAAATTTGATAATCAATGTTTTAGGTAAAAACTGTATTTAAATCATTTATCACCTTTTTTCTCTATTTTTTGTGAAACATTAGATGTCTATGTTCCTTTGAGAATTCGTATCAGCCGTTTCAATTAACTTGTGAACTTTTGTTTTTTGAGGTGTGTTTGTTTCCGTTCACAATACAATGTTCGGGATATTTCCTTAGAGAAAAAAGACCAGTTAAATTAATTTCTCTGCCGAAAAATTGTAACTTTGTGGAAAGTAAAATGTTTTAGTAATTTTCTTAATTAATTGATAATTAGTTTTTTAAATAATTTAAATCTACTAAAATAGTTAGATGTTTACTCCCGATTTTTTTCTATAAAAAATAGCCATAAATGCACAAAAGTAAATTAATAAAACTGTTTCGAGGCTTGGCAAAGACCGAATTACTGGAGTTTGGACGGTATTTGAAGACCCCCTTTTTTAATAGGGATGCAAATCTTGTGAAGCTATATGACTATATAAAGAAGCATTATCCTGAATTTGAATCGGAAAAATTGGGAAAATCCTTTTTTCTAAAGAAAATGACCGGTAACGATTCTACAAAAGATAGAAGAATACACGATTGGATGAGTGACCTCACCAAAAAACTGGAAGATTATCTGATAATAGTAGAAATGCGGAACAAACCTTTGACGCGAGATTTTGTATTGTTGGATGTGATGAAAGACAGGCAAATAGATGAATTGTTTTTTAGAAATATCAAAAGCATGAGAAATCGACTCAATACTGCAATAGAACGAGACATGTTTTATTATTTCTATAAATGGCGACTCAAGCATGAGGCATATTTTCATGGCAATAAATCTCAAAAGTATAAAAGTGAACGAGACATTGAAGGTACTATGTTGGATATGGATAAGTTTTTTTGTGCCGTCAAATTGAGGTATAGCTCTGAAATGATGAATAAAGAATTTATGGCTTCACACAATCATTCGATAGCTTTATTGCCAGAGGTGCTTAAAGAAATTCAGAAACCTACATACAGAAAAAATCAGTTATTCAAAATTTATCAATTAATTATTGAAATTTTTTATGACGAAAAAAATGAGACTTATGATAAGTTGGAAAGACTGATTTTTGATAATTTACATTTGAGTCAAAGAGATGAAAAGCTAACCCTGCTAACTTTTTTGATGAATCATGCTGCTCGACGAGTCAATCAGGGACATTCCAAATATCGTAAAAAATTATTTGATGCTTACGTGTATAGAATTAACAACGATCTGATTCTGGAAGATGGACATATTTCCGCTGCTCGTTATCTTAACATCGTATATCTTGCTACTACGTTGCACCAAGCTGATTGGTTGGGAAGTTTTATTCAAAAAAATGCTAAATATCTTAATAATAATATTCGAGAAAATACCAGTTTGCTTGCTGAAGCTTATTTACACTTTGCCCAAAAGGAGTATAAAAAAAGCCTTCGCATTTTAGCACAAACAGGTGGAAGCGATCTTTTTTATATATATGTGCGTACGCTAACTATCCAATGTCACTACGAAATCGACCAAGACGCAGAAATTGTATTATTGGATTGTAATAATTTTAATAAATATCTCAATAGAAATGAAAATCTCCATGAAAGTGCTAAAAAAAGCAGTAAGAATTTTATAAAATTTGTTAGACTATTAATCGAAACGCCATATAAAAAAGAACTGACAAAAGAAAAATTGACACAAAAGTTGGATAGTATTAAAGAAGTAAATGCTGGACCTTGGCTAATGGAAAAAATACAAGAACTAAAACGATAAATATATTATACAAAAAAAGAACCATCAAAGATGGTTCTTTTAATATGAAAAAATATAATTATGTAAATTATTTTAATTGAATTGGGTGAAGACTTATACCTTTTGGAGTTTTCACCTGCATAATGTATAATCCAGCAGGAAGGTTTGACATGTCTATTGACATATTTGCTCTACTACTAGTTTCTTGAAAAAGAACATCGCCACCTTTCTTGATGATTACAGACATTTCATATCTTGAATGAATGGATGCATCACTCAAATCGGTCACCTGTGCCGTTCTATTTAAAACTGAAATTTCTGCTTCACCACCAAATTTCTTTTTATTTAATTCAATTTCTTGATTGGAAGTTGTTGGGTTTTCGGTAGCAAAAGTAGCAGTTGCTACGAATAAGAATAAAGCCGTTGTTAAAATACTAATGAATTTCATAACTTACTGAGTTTAGAATGTGAGTAAAAAAATGATGTTGTTTTTCACACCTCTACCTTCCCTTTTTTCAATCGACAGTTACGAAGTAGCCTTTTCATATTGTCAATTAGTATAGAAAATCAGAAAAATAAAAATGCTTTTTTTGTTTGTTGCCTTTTAGATGTGTCTATATCTGGCAATCTTTCCTGTGCAGTTAAAACTCGGTAAGATGTGAGATATAGCCATTTTTTGTTTGATGTTCTGGATGTTTTCTTAGATGTCTTATCACAAATGTAGGAGGGAAAGTGTTTGAGGAAAACGTCAAATGTCGCGTAATTGTGACATAGAAAACGTAGCGCAATTTTTCATAGATGTATTATAGTTAAGTGTGAGTAAGTAACCTTTCAGATATATTCGATTATTATATCGAACTAATATATGTTATTACGAAAGTGCTTTTGGCTTGTTACATAAATAAGGTAGTTTTTTTTACACACGCGCGATTTCTTTTGCACCTTATAGCTATGAAAAATAACTAAAAACATAGATGTATATAATTAAATTTTATGTTATTTTACTTTGTAAAATATTGACTATTAGATTTATGTGATGTTTTCTACTGTATTTGTTTGAGCAAAAAAAATAATACAATTGAGAGTTAATGTGTTTTTTTAAGAGGAGAAATGTTTTCGTGTAAAATATATTTAAAAATGAATAAATAATTTAATTTTAAATTCATGGAAAGGTTAATTTCCGATAAACAAATATACACAAAAAATATGAAAATGTGCCAATAATATCTGGAGATAGAACCCGTAATTTCATATTTTTAGGACTCATTTTGATTAATTATAGCTTATCAAGTGATATAAGTTAATAACAAATGCCTATCTGTTGTCAAGAAATTGAATAAGACAAACACTGATATACTAAAAATAACATAGAAATGACACCAAAATTCGCCGCCCACAAGGTCATACTTTACTCCAATTGTCGTACTTTTACACTTCAAAATTTATTTCATTCAAATTATCTAACATGAAAAAAGTTCTACTTTTTACACTTTCCATATTCATAACAGCAGGCTTGATGGCACAATGCAGTGACCTGTTCATCTCCGAATATGTAGAAGGTTCTAACAACAACAGAGCCTTAGAAATATACAACCCGACAGCCAACCCAATTAACCTAAGTGATTATAATATCGCCAGATTTCGCAATGGAGCGATAGATTTTAGTAGCACAAACGGTGAACCCGTAGCATTGCCCAATATAATGCTACAACCTTATGATGCTTATGTAGTGGTCTTGGATCGTCGGCAAGAAGATGGCGTAGGCTTCGACCATCCTGTATGGAATGGCTACAACGTTTTTGAGACGGGGGTAGATGATTTGGGTGAAATAATCATTGATTTTTGCAGAGATGCACCTCGCCAACTTGTACAATATGTTGATGATGACAGTGCCAAACCTTTTGAGTATGAAGAAACTTATAAACCTGAATACGACCTACAAGGCAAAGCCGATGTATTCATCAGCCCAGATTATGATACGAATAATCACATGAGTTTTAACGGTGATGATGCGATGGCACTTATGATGGGAACTACAATAGCCAATGATGGTAGCAATATAATTGACGTGATTGGAGTAATCGGCGAAGACCCCGGCGAGGCATGGGTAGATGCCAACAACAAATGGATAACAAGAAACATCACCATCGTTCGTCATGGCGGAGTTCAAGCAGGTGCAGGTGCCGTTATTGATACGATGGCTTACAGTGAGTGGGACTATTACTGTCAAGACGACTTCACCAAACTTGGCTCGCATGATTGCAATTGCGACCCCAACTACGTAGGTGTTCAAGAAGTCGTCAATGAGATACCTGTTAGCGTACAACCTAATCCGGCAACAGATTGGTTACTCGTCAATGCTGCCGAACGTATTCAACAAATTGAAGTCTATGATTTGACAGGCAAACAAATCTTCCTGCAAAATTATGATGGCTTCGACAATGAAATTCACTTATCTGTCAGTCAATTTAATAGTGGTATATACATGGTCAACGTCATTTTTGATGACAATAAGAGAACCGTTGAAAAATTTATTATTAAGTAAGCTTACGGAGTTTACAGGGTTTATTGAGTTTACAGAGTTTATAAGGTTTATTGAATTTATAAAGTTTATCAGTTTTGCCTACGGCAAAACTTTCTTTACTAACTACTCAATAAACTCAATAAACTTTATAAACCTAATAAACCCTATAAACTCCATAAACCATCAAATTATGTCCAGATATACCTTTGCCTCCATTCTAATATTCTTTTTCGCCCTGAACCTTCATGCTCAAAGTTACACCTTAAGCGGAAAAATTACCGACAACGATTTACTCGAATCCTTAATAGGTGTCAATATTTTGATAGGTGATAAAGGCGTAGTCACTGATTTTAATGGAGATTACAGCATCGAATTACCAAATGGTACTTACGAAGTCAGGTACTCCTATATTGGTTTTGAAGACATAGTAGAGACAGTCACTATTAATGGTGCGTCCGTTCACAAGGATATTATAATGGGCGAATCCTCAGAAATCTTAAATGAAGTCGTCGTAACGGCTGACATTGCCATCGACAGAGAAACACCCGTTGCTTTTTCAAATATTCCTGCACTGAAAATACAAGAAGAACTTGCAGCACAAGACATTCCGATGATACTCAACTCCACTCCCGGAACTTATGCCACGCAGAGTGGGGGAGGAGACGGAGATGCAAGAATAACCATACGCGGATTCAATCAGCGAAATGTAGCGGTCATGCTCGACGGTATTCCGGTCAATGACATGGAAAACGGTTGGGTCTATTGGTCCAATTGGTTTGGCTTGGATATGGTCACTAAGACCATGCAAGTCCAACGTGGGCTTGGTGCTTCCAAACTCTCCATACCTTCGGTGGGCGGTACTATCAATATTCTGACAAAAGGAATCGAAGCACGTCGCGGAGGACGCTTGCAACAAGTCGTAGGCAATGACGGATATTTACAAACTAAATTCGGTTATACCACCGGACGTATGAAAAACGGCTGGGGCGTATCCGCAGCCGCATCCTACAAACAAGGTAATGGTTGGGTCGATGGCGCATTCACGAAAGGATATTTTTACTACCTCCGAATCGACAAAGCCTTTGGAAATCATTTGATTAGCGCATCAGGATTTGGTGCGCCACAGCGACATGGTCAACGCAGATTTGGTTCTGAAATTCAATTCTTTGACAAAGACTTTGCAAGAGACGTAGGCGTACCTGCCGAAATCGCAGAAGAGGGATATGATTTTGGTTTGAAAAAAAATCTCTACGTAGGAGAACTCCAACGCTGGACACTCAATGAAGAAGGCGATACCACCTTTTCAAAAGTCGAAGAATTCAATACCCGCCAAAACTATTATCACAAACCTCAATTCAGTCTCCGTCATTTTTGGTCGCCCAATGAACGCACCTCTATTTCCAATGTCGCTTATGTTTCTATCGGAAATGGTGGTGGTACATCTGCCGATGGCATCGGTAACAACCCTGATGTTTCCCCTAAATTGCAAGAAACTTTCAATGGCAACTCTACGCCGAGTTTCTTATCAGGGTTTGATAAAGTATCCTCTGGTATTTTGCGCTCCAGCATCAACAACCACTTTTGGGTAGGTATGCTTTCAACAGTCAATCAAAGCCTAACCGAAACCTTAAAATTTTCAGGCGGTATTGATTTACGATATTATAAAGGAGAACACTACCGAACTGTATATGACCTGCTTGGTGGCGATTATTATAAAGATGATGATGATAGATTGGTCAGATTAAATCAAAGTCCTGTTCGTCTCAAAGAAGGAGACCGCTATTTTTATAACTATAATGGTTATGTAGGATGGAGAGGTTTATTTGGTCTTTTGGAATACAAAAAAAATGACCTCTCGACTTTTTTAAACCTCTCGACAGCTGCAACGGGTTACAGCTTAGAAGACTTTATGTATCACAAGCACGTACAAGTCGATGACCAAGACCTTTATGTATCTTACGAAAACCCGATGACTTATAATGGAACCATATATACAGTAGATAATCCCAACCCGCAAGACGTTCTCAATGCGACGGCACAAAACCTTAACGTTGACTCTACCTCTGCACAAAATCAACGCATCGACTGGCTATGGAAACCGAGTTTTACATTCAAAACAGGATTGGGTTACAACATCGATCGCTCACATAGCGTGTTTACGAATCTGGGCTACCTCTCGCGAGCCACTCGATACAGCAACCTTATTATCACCAATAACATTTATGGAGACAGCCTTATTGTCAATTCTGCTACGAGTGAAAAAGGCAGAATGGGCAAATATTTTGTTGATGACGATACCCAAAATGAAATCGTACTTGCGATAGAAGTCGGATACAGTTATAGAAGCGAAAAATTTTCTGCCAATCTGAACGGCTACTTCACCAATTGGAACAACAAACCACTCGATAGTCCGGCTACGCGACCTGACCCCGAAACCGACGAGTTGATTCTACTCAATGTCAGTGGCATCGGTGCAGTACATAAAGGTATAGAATTGGACTTTGCTTACAAGCCGATGGATAAAATTACATTGGAAGGCTTGGTCTCGCTTGGTGATTGGAAATGGAACTCCGTAGGTACGATTACAGAACCGGACGGTACACAAGAGACCTTTGATGCCAAAGGTGTACACGTCGGCGATGCTGCACAAACACAGCTTGGAGGAATGGTACGTTACGAACCACTTAAAGGCTTATATTTCAAATTACGTGGAACGTATTTTGGTAAAAACTACGCCAACTTCAATCCCGAAGACCTAACAGGCACTAACGGCGGAAGAGAATCATGGCAAATGCCCAATTATTTTCTAACTGACCTTCATACTGGCTACAATTTTAAAGTAAGTGGCATCCGCATGGGCGTTCGTTTTAATATCCTCAACCTCTTAAATACAAAATATATAAGCGATGCCACCAATAATGACAGAAATTCAAGCTATGCAGATTTTGACGCAAAATCTGCTGCTGTATTCTTTGGTCAAGGCAGACGTTTTAATACTTCTTTTCAGATTTCTTTTTAAAAGCACCATTTTAAAAAAAAAATGTAAATTTCATTGGTTTTGTGACACGTTATAACTAAATTTGTTTAGTTATAACCAAAACCATTTACAGTGAATGTATCAAGTATCCGAATTTTTCTGACATCAATCGCTTATTTTAGCGTATTCTATTTGTCTGCTCAAAGTGATATTCAACTACTTCCTATCACTTTTATTGAGGGGAATGACACCCTTATTTCTCAATTTGCAGGAGGCGTAAATGACGGTATTTATGCCAATGCAGACCTCAATAATGACGGTACTAAAGACCTCATCATTTTTGAAAATACAAGCAAAAAAACACTCACCTTTATTCGTACAAATACAAGTTTTAAATACAATTTAAAATACGAAAAAAACTTCCCACAAAAGAAAGGTTGGATACGTACCGTCGATTTTAATTGTGATGGTATTGCCGACCTTTTTACCAATGATGGTACGATAGGCGTACAGGCTTATATAGGAATTTATAATACTGAAAATGAATTAATTTTTAATTTGTATAAAAATGATATTCAATATGATGAGAGCGTATCACTATTTGTAGATGCAACAGATACACCTGCATTTATTGATATAGATAATGACGGTGATATGGACATTCTCAATTTCGGAATGACAGGCGAGTACCTTTATTATTACCAGAATCAATCGCAGGAAATGGGCTATGGATGTGATAGCTTGATATACAATTTAGTAGATGAATGTTGGGGGGAATTCAGAAAAAGTACATCTGTCATACTCAACGACCCTTGCGTAATGTTACAAGGAATAGAAAAAGACCCGATACACCTTGTTCCCGCTTTTACTGCCTTAAATTTGGATGGTGATGAAGATATGGATTTATTGATGTTGGATGATGCAGGAAATGGTTTATTGAGTCTCATTAATAGCGGTACAGTAAATGACGCTTTTGTGACAGATATTAACGTAGATTTTCCTGCAAATACAACATCCATAAACATACTTCGACAGCCATTCGCCTCTTACGTCGATTTGAATGGTGACGAGGTGCGGGATTTGATAGCCACCAAATTTGACGGACAAATAAATACCACTCAAAAAGGTGCATTTATACATTACCAAAATACAGGAACAGACGTATCGCCTGTTTTTGAATATGTACAAAATGATTTCCTCGAAAATGAAATGATAGATGTGGGCATGTTGTCTGCACCCGTTTATTGGGATTGGAATGGCGATGGATTATTGGATATTATTTTGCCCGATTCCGGTGATGCTGACCCGACAGGTACGCCCGTTTTTTCTACCTTGAAATTATACGAAAATATAGGCGCAGATACCATGCCTGTCTTTGAATTGATAAAAGAAAATTTCGCTCAAATGGACACCTTCCAATTCATCAATATTCGCCCCACATTTGGCGATATTGACGGCGATGGCGACGACGATATGTTATGCGGTACGGAGGGCAATAAATTATACGTTTTTAAAAACCAATCAGGTATATTTGAGTTGGATAGTGAATTATTTCAAGGCATCGGTTTCAACCTACATCCGCAACTCATAGATGTCAACCGCGACAACCTCCCCGACATCATTCTCGGCGAGCAAAACGGCAACCTCAATTATTTTGAAAATACAGGCACAAGCACCATACCTGAATGGACACTACAATCCGTATTTTGGGGTGGGGTAGATGTGCGTTTTCCGGGAGAAGTGCAGGGGTATAGCACACCGCATCTTGTGTCTGTTGGCGATACAGAAGAGTATCACCTTTTCATTGGTTGTCAGAATGGTACGATTTATCATTATGGAGATATTGAAGGGAATTTGGATGGAGAATTTACACTGATTGACACCTTCTTTATGGATATTGACGAGGGCATACGTTCTACGGTAGCTGTGGCGGATATTAATGCGGATAATTACCCCGATTTTTTGTTTGGAAATTATAGAGGCGGCATCACAATTTATTCCGAAAATGACCCTAACACAATTGTCTCCACATCCAACCCCGAAACTACTTTATTCGACCTTCAAATTTATCCAAACCCTACGAATAATAACATTCATATAAATATAAAAAACTATGAAAAATTGCTAAACATCCGTATGTATGATGTACACGGGCGTGAGGTGATTTCAAGCAAAACATTCAAACAAAATATAAATTTACCTGTTCGACATTTAAGTACGGGTATGTATTTTATTATTATTCAAAATGACGAAATACAACTGACTAAAAAGATAATCGTTAATTGATTTTTTAACATACCAAGTGAATTAAGATGAAAAAAATAATATTTACAATTTGTTTACTGACCTTTGTGTTGCAAATGCCGATTTCCGCGCATTTGATTTATGAGAATTTTGATGGTTTCAATTCCCTCTATCCTTGGACTTATTCCGGCTGTACCGATGGAGACGGAACCGCCTTTGTAGGTGTCGCACACGATTCAGCAATGAACCCTGCTTTTACCAATGCCGACGGTAATTACATAACGGCTTACAATACAGCAGCCGAGGGATGTACAGACCCTTGTGGCAATATCGTTGCGGAATTGTTGGACGTGGATACATGGGGCTTTATCGGGATAACGGTTTGCTTCAATATCGCCGAAGCAGATGCCTCTGATGGCGGTGAAGATTGGGGACCGGAATCTAGCGTTATTGTATCAGCAAATTTGGACGGAGGAGATGAATATTCGTTGATGTTTTCAGGCGGTGGTGAGGAAGATACTACACCGGGCTTGGATAGTGACTGTGATGGGATAGCAGATGGCGGAACTATTCCGTTTTCAGCACTCACCAATACTTTCACGACTTACTGTTTCGACATGCCTTACGATGGGCTTAAACTTAATGTCAGGGTGTCATTCAATGGCTTGACAACGCCCGATAGAGATGTGGCGATTGATAATGTCGAGGTCTTTTATGCTTTTCGTGACGATGGTGTTACGGTAGATAATGATTTTCCGGTTGTGCCTTCTACACCTGCATGTACGGGTGTGGTGCTTCCTGCTTGCCCGACTTGCAATGACGGCATCCAAAACGGCGATGAACTCGGTGTGGATTGTGGCGGTACGGCTTGTTCGGCTTGCCAGTCAAGTTGTACCAGTGCCGGAAGATTTGCAGACCCGAATCAAGCCTTAATTGCGAGTCAATTTGGCTCATTTATCGAAAATGAATTGGTACAAAATTTTATTGATGCCGAAAAAATATATATCAGACATAGCAAAGAAATTAACGATATTCTCTCATCAGATAAAACACAATACGAGACGGTCAACAAGCATTTTGAGGAAGTGCAAGATGTGGTAATGGCACTGACGTTGGAGTCCTTTGCAAGTGGAAATGAGGTAACAATAGGCACAGAGCATCTCGCATTGCTGGATGCTTTCTTGGTCAGTTTGAGTGAGGCTACGACTAAGCGCGAACTTAGAGAGGAAATTGCGAACATCCGCCAATTTACTCCCGCAATGCAAGACTTGGAATTGAAAGATGCTTTGATAGCTTTTGACCGTGCTTCGGGCGCAGATATGGTGATTGCACCCACGTTGGTGAAGGACAAAATGTCGATTTATTACGAACCTACTCAAGTCGAAAATATACAATTTTCAATCATCGACATCAACGGGAAAATACTTCAAACGCTCAATCGCGACAATAACGACACCCGCGAATTACACCTTACCGTAGAAGAACTACCAATAGGGTTTTACTTTGTAAAAATGACAAGCGGTGATACCGTAATTACTAAGAAATTTGTAAAACAATAATGCGTTTTTTATATAAAAATAATGAGCCTGTGAGATGCAAAATATCTCGCAGGCTTATGCCTTTTTTGGCATGTTGCTTTGTGATTTGTTTGGTGATTTTTTCCTGTAAAACGGAAAATACCAAGAACTATATGCAAGACATAGTGGGTACTTGGAAAGACGAAAATAGCACCATGACCTACGCCGCCGACAGCAGATGGAACGGCACTTGGGATACTGGTCTTTCGATGGGAGGTCATTGGACGATAGTTGGAGATACTTTGTATATGTTTAGAAACCAATCGACTGCCTTGCTTGCATACTATAAAGTACTCAAAGTCTCAAATGACGAATTTGAAATATTTTCATTGGAAGGGGATAGCACTATTTTTAATAAGAGGCGAATTGAGTAGTCAAAATAGCCTTTTGTGGGTGGAGGTTCCTTTAGGAGTCAGAGGTGTGCGTGGGCAACTTTACTTTTTACGCTTCTTGGTCGATTTTTTCTTGGTCTTTTTTGTGATATGGCTAACTTGTCTGGAAGTGCTTATTGATTCAGTCGTCACCAAACTCGACTCAAAAACATTATCTTTATTCTTCCCTTTAGAAAATAAGAAAACAAACGGATACACAAACTGCCCGAAAAAAGTCTTGGGCATTTCGTCGCCATCATCTACACCGAGTTCCGGCTTTTCTGCCTTGTTTTCGGGCAGATAGAACGTTCCTATCAACAAATCCCACAAGGGCAGTACAGAGGCAAAATTAACGCCGTAGCGGTGCGGATGAGGCATATTCTTAGCGTGATGCCATTGATGCGTCTGCGGCGTGATAAAGAGGTAATTGAAGAAACCGAAATTCAACCGCACATTTGTATGGGAGAAAAAAGCGGCAAAATACACCAAAGTCAAAACCAGAATCGTGTATTCTTGCGCCGTATATCCCAACAAACTAAGCGGCAGATAAATAAATGGTTTAAATACAAATATTTCTCCCCAATGAAAATGACGTGAAGATGCAAAACCAATTTCTTCCTGAGCATGATGTATCTTATGAAACGCCCATAAAAAATTACTACGGTGCATCGCGTAATGCGCCAAAAACTCCATTAAGTCAACTATCACAAACAACACCAATATTTGTACCCAGAGGGGCCAATGATGTATCTCAAATATCACCGTACTATCAATTCCAATCGAACCCAAACCTGCCAAATACGCCTTTTCAAAGACCCACATAAAAGCAAAAAAACCAAGTCCCATGAGGAGGAAATCATTGAATATCACATAAAAAATATCCAGCCAAAATCCTTTACGTTTCACCACTTTATAATCCAGATTTCGGGGCAGCATCAATTCCAAAACAAAACACAAAAGACACCATATACCTACCCACATAAAAGTATTATACCATGAAAAGGTATATAACTGCTTTGCGGCTGCTTCCAGATATAACCAAAATATTCTTACAAATTCACTCGCGATATACGAAATATCCATATTTAAAATTTATTTTATAACAACAACCTTCCTCTGGTATTTTGTTCAGTTGAGCATCAAGTAATTCAATAACAATTGGAGTAGTTAAAGCATAATTAAAATCAAGGTAAAAATACAAAATTATGTAAAAGAATCAGGATAAACTGATACATAATTATCGAATAATTTTTGCTTTTACATGCTTGGTAATTATTATCTGAATTATTGGTTTCTAAATTTAAATATAATGAATTACGTGATTTGTTTTGTTGAAAATTGACATAACACACATAAAATATAGTAGTTTTATTTATTGACATAGTTTTTATTTTCAATACAATGCTTCTGTGTTTAATTGCTTTTGATAAAAGGTAAAATATGCAAATAATTCAACATGACATTAACATTACATTTTTTTGACAATAAACTGACGAATTAGCATTGTTTATATAGGCTCTATAGGCATGGAAAACATTTTTTTATACATTTTTTTATTTATAAAAAATGTATTTTTTTCAACGTTAAAAAATTGATTATCAGCCATTTATGATTAATTAGACATAATTGTGACATCAGCATTAAATCACATGTTGAAAATACTAAATGTGAAAGTGAAATAAAAAGTATAAAAATATTTTTTTGTTTGCTGATTTTGTAGTAAAATTGTGCTTCACTATGCCCTAACTATGTCCAAAATTAAGAAAACAAAAAAGTAAGCTAAAAATGAAATCAGAAAAAATTAATTCTCGCCAACCTCGTTATCATCCCACACCTCATTTGGGAATTAATTCCCCTGATTGGAATGTACTCCACAAAAAAAATTATAGAAAACCAAAATTTGTCTTATGATGAATCAAATGAAAATACCCAAACCAAGTTCGAATAAAATCTTTTTTATGAAAACCAAAATTTTTACACGAAGGAAGTGGATAGCACAAGTCATCACGACTTTGTCCTGTTGCTTTCTGATGTTCAGTTCGGGCATGTATGCTTGTCACATAGGAAATGCAACGCTTGATGTTGGTGCTGCGGGGGTAGATAACGCTGATGAATGTGCACCTACTGTGGAATTGTGTACAACCTATGTAGGTAACAGTGGCGGAGCTAACGCCTATCCTTGCAGTAAATTCATAGAGATAACAACTCCGGCAGGGACAGCTACATCCGCAACTATTACCATCACGGATGATACTACACCGCAAGAGTTTTGTTATAGTGTTCCCCTATGTCCGGGAGCAAATCCACTTACCTTTGGGGGGGATTTGCCGGGCGTATCAGGTGGACTTACAGACAATACGGGCGCTATGATAGATACCGGAACTCCTGCGTTGGATCCTGCATTTACAGCATCAGCCACAGAAATTTGTGTCGGAGATGTAGTCATGCTTACACCCGCTGACGTAAGGTGTAACGTATTAACTGCCGATGGAGGAACTATTGCAGGTAACGAGTTTTCCGCTACTGTGGCAGGCTGTTACACGATAACCAATACGCTGGCAGGTGGTTCACCATGTGAGGTTACATCTCAGATGATGATAACGGTTTATGATCCGGCAGCACCCACGGTAAATACCGTGCTTATCTGTCTCGCAGATGCAGGTACTGCGGCAGCCGACCTTACGGCTACTTGTGATGCAGACTGTGGAGGCTGTGCGGCACTTGCACCTACCACTACTTGGTTTGATGCCAGTGGTGCTATGGTGGGAACAGGTGCCACTTTTACACCACCGGTCACAGACCCGGGTTTTTACGAATACTCTGCAAGTTGTACTTGTGGTACTTGTGAGTCCGGTACTTCAATCGGGGCATTGACGATTTTTCCCGATTTTGAAATTACAGTTAATGTAAAAAGTTGTGATGCTTCCATCGGTGATGAGTTGCCCACTCCAATTTCTGATGGAGGGGCTGGACCTTTTACGACATCTTCCGATCCGGGAGATGATGTAGTGACAGTTGATATTACAGTGACTACTGTGGGAGGTTCTATCCCCGTAGGTGGTACACTTACCTTGACTGATGCTCTGGGTAATATAATAAATGGTCCATTCTCTACCATGCTTGGTGCAGGGGATACAGAATTTACTTTTGTTGATGTAGAAGTGGTAGGAGATGGAGTAGCAACATTTGACTTTGTAGCATCATTTGCTGGTGGCGCATTGACCTGTGATGCAAATCTTATATACGGTCCTGTTGGTGATTGCTCCTGCTACGATGTAGTATGTGATGATGAAGTCATGTATCAAGGACAATTGACATCAGGTGCAGCACCCGGACCTACCGGAGGTAATATCACTACCTATGTATTATTAAATATGGCAGGTGGTACTATCATCCAGGAAAGTCCTACTGCTGAGTTTGATGTAACAGGTTTGGTGCTTGGTCAAGCTTATCCATATCATGCAATAAATTATGACCCTGCATCGGGCGTTACGCCTCCGGCAGTTGGTGGCAGTATAGATGCCTACATCGACCCGGCAGACCCATGTCAGGATGTAGATGTCTCTTTTCATTGTTTTATAATAACTAAAGATAATCCCCCGCCTCTTGACAAAGACGCAGTGAATATATGTGAGGGAGATCCTCCAGTAGAACTAATGGCACAAGACAATGGCGATCCTACGCCATGTGTTGATTGGACATGGTATGATGCTTCAGTTGGTGGAAACCAATTAGCCACTGGACAGACATACCTTCCTTTAGTAACAGATCCGGGAACATATCAATTCTTTACCTCTTGTACAGATATAGACGGTTGTGAAAGTGATCGTACTAGATGTACTTATGTAATAGTAGAGCGTCCACCCGCCCCTGCGGATATAGATAGAGAGATATGTCCCAATGAAGATATACCAACTGTCACTTTAGTTGGTAGTGTAGCCAATAGCTCATTTAATGGTTATGGAGGCGGTGTATTAGTAGAAAGTATGGTATCCACCTTAGATTTAACGTTGGCTGGCTACATGATAGACAACACGACCCCCGGCATATACACAGTAACCTATACAGAATTAATAGACAATGGAACAATTACCTGTGAGAGCAGCCCTGCTGCAATTACTATTACTGTCTTAGACGGTCCTCCCACTCCTGCCCCGACCAACAGTGGACCCATCTGCGAAGGCGAAGATGTAGAGTTGACGGTCGGCGCGGCAGCGGGCAGCACTTATATGTGGTTTGAGGATGACAACGGCAATGGCATGCAAGATGCTGGAGAGGCAACAGCTTCAACAGCTTCTACCTTCATGGTCAACGGCTTGACATTAGGTGCTTACGATTACTGTGTCATAGTGACCAA
>Ga0209187_1000505_pt1 | contig 65381 bp, 51 predicted proteins | sample BantaG_FD_187430 | JGI IMG/M metagenome (GOLD analysis project Ga0209187, IMG submission 187430) | Marine algal microbial communities from Bantry Bay, Ireland - BantryBay_4 metaG (SPAdes) (version 2) | ecosystem: Host-associated > Algae > Red algae > Unclassified | place: Bantry Bay, Ireland...
AGAAAGCATCCAAGACCTTAAAGTTTTGTTTTTTCTATTTATTAATTTTGCGGATGCCAACAAGGGAGCAACAATAGCAAGAACGTAAAATATAATTGTTGTCAAATTTAACATATCTTAAAGGAATCGATCTTTCCTCTCTCAGAATAGCTACTCAAGCGAGCTTTGCAAAACTTTCCTCAAATTCTTTGTTCATTAGAGCTCTGACTTTCTGAGCGCTCTAAAAAGTATGCGTTTGTATTCAAATGCTTAGGATGTAAGTGGTGAAAGTTCACCACTATGGTGATTTTTCACCGATTTTTGTAACTTGTTGATTTGACGAACTTTCTGGGTTGTTTTTACTCGAATTACTTTGTTTGCCGGTGAAGGTTCACCACTTTTTGACTGCATTGATGCCGTGTGTTAAAAGTGAATTCTTTGCAAGCTATTGAAATTAATTAATATACGGCTACAGAAGCTGCATTGGCACCGATATTGCTCAATAGATTTGTAGGAAACATGGAAGTGAATAAAAAATGAAAAGAAAAAAGATATTTGTCATTGATGACGATAGTTACACTCTTGAAAGCTTTGAGCGCTATTTGGCTGATTGCAGAGAAGATTTTGGCCTTTGCCTTTTTGATAACCCAGAAAGTGCCCTTGAGCTGATCAAGGCCAATCCTAGTCAGGTAGCATTGATATTTCTTGATCAGCATCTGAAAAAAACTGGTGATCAAGGACACGAAGTTGCAGGCGAGATCAAGTCTATAGCCCCTAATGTTGAGATATGCATGATTTCTGGAGACGACAGCAAGGAAACCTTTGATCTTTGGATAGAAGCTGGGATCAAAAGAAGGCTTTACAAGCCTTTCTCCGGAGAAGAGGTCCTCAACCTAGTCCGAACATCAATTGTGGAGCAAAGACATGCTGAAAAGGTCATACAGCAAGTTCCTGTTGAGGGAGCGAGAAAAGCTGAAGATAGAGAGCACTCAGCTTTATCAAGTCTCATAGGTCAGTCGCCACAGATCGTAGAGATCAAAGATCTTATTAAAATATATGCTAACCACAATGAGACCGTTCTTCTTGAAGGAGAAACAGGAACAGGGAAAGAGCTTGTTGCCAGAGCAATTCACGAAATGTCAGCTCGGTCTAACGAGAGCTTTGTGACAATTGATTGTGCTCAATTTAAAGGCCAAGGCCAACTCTTAGAGTCAAAACTGTTTGGCCATAAAAAAGGCTCTTTCACAGGGGCTAGTCAAAATTACTCAGGAGCTATTCTCGGTGCCCATGGTGGGACTATTTTCCTTGATGAGCTGCACCAAGCAGATCTTGATGATCAAGCAAGACTACTTAGACTTCTTCAGTTTAAGAAAGTCACTCCAGTCGGTAGCAGTCAGGAAATTCCTGTTGATATTCGTTTTATTTGTGCGATCAAAGGCAATCCAAGTGAGTTAATTCAATCTGGGAAGCTTCTCACAGATCTATTCTACAGAATATCTTGTTTTAACATCAGTATCCCTCCGCTGAGAAGCAGGGGGGAGGACATAGAAATTCTAGCGATGCATTTTGTTAAAAAGTTCAACAAGGACTTTGGAAAAAAAAGAGTGCTCTCAAAAGAAGTTTTGAGAAAATTCAAGTGTCACTCTTTCTACGGAAATGTGAGGGAGTTGGAAAAGATCATCAAAAACATGATCGTCACGGCAAAAAAAGATGTAATCTTACTTTCGGATTTGCCGTCGGAATTTTTTGAAGATCATTCTCACTTAAACATAATTGAAGAAATGGACCTTGTTAAGTTGAAAAAATTTCACGATCTTCAAATCAAAAAAGTAATTTTGTGTGCTCTCCAGGAGTCTCAACAAAATGTTACGAAGGCAGCTGAATTGCTCAATGTCACGAGAAGTACTCTCAAATCTAAGATAAGAAATTTAGGTATTTATGAATGCGATCATGAAGAAAGAAAAGGCGTGCTCGATTCAATTCTAAAGCAGCTCTCTGTGTTCACTGATCTCTCCAAAGGAAGGTATAATTAAAATGAAATTTAAAAGAAATAGGAAACACTTATTGGGAGCACTGGCTCTATTTGTAGCGGCCAGCCAAAGCGCACTATCAGATGAGGGAAAAATTGTTCTTCAAGAACTCATTGAGGAGGCAAGACAAGGAGAGCTAACAGAGGAGCAACTTGCGACACTCATTCCCGAAGACTACATGACATACATCAATGCACTTGCAGTTGAGATGGCTCGTTTGTCTGATCTCATAAAAGAGAAAAAATACAAAAGAAAAGAACACTCCAAGCAACTCTTAAGAGTGAGTCTCAATATGTACAGTATTTTCTCGCTAATAAGAATCGATGAACCTGAAAAATTCATTCAAGCACGAAGTGAAACTCAAACAAACCTTGTTAGAAGTCAGTGTATGGTGATCGATGCAAATGTGGACGGAGAACCCTTCATTAGGTCTAATGACCTGCTGCTTGGTGAGCTTAACGATCTTGGAATTTTGGAACACTTTAATTCAAAAGATATGACTCTATGTTTTTAAAAAATGAAAAAAATAATATTTTCCATAATTTTTACAGCTATTATTTTAATTTTTTCAACACAAAGAAAGGGTAAAAGTAACATGAAGACTTCAGAGACGACGTTAAAAGTCGCGTTCCCATACAACAAAAGCGCTGTCCACTATGAGCCGACAAAAATCCACCTAGCACCTGAATATGTTTTCTTGGAAAATGTCTATAGTACTCTTTTTGAAATTGATCCCAAAACAGCAAAACCGAAGCCTGGGGTTGCGAGTGGGTTTTCTTGGAAGAATGGGAGGCTTGAAATTACCTTACGGGAGAATTTTAAAAGCTCAAAGGGAGAGCTTGTTGGGGCTGAAGATGTCGCTAAAAGCCTTAAGAGGGTTCTTGTCTTGGCATCAAATACTCATGGAAATTTCAAAGATTTACTGTGCTCAAATGAAGAACTAAAAAACATTGAAGATAGTTGCTCTGGAATCAAAATTGTTAACTCAATAACAATCGAGCTTATTCCAGAAGGCGGAGAAAATGACTTTCTCATTCCAATGTTGTCGGCAATCGATTTTGCCATCATTCCTCAAAATGCAATTGACAGTAGTACCCTTAAAATTTCTGACTATTCCAACACAACTGGTCCTTATTACGTTTCAAAGGACAATAGCGAGGGAAATATCGAACTCAGTACAAACAAAGCTCACTACAGGTATTCTAAAGATATTCCTCAAAGGGTGATACTTGTACCAAGCGGCTTAGAAAATACAAAGACATCTGTTGAGCAATATTCCGAAGGTTTGGTTGATCACATTACAACCATTGACAAACTTAATGCTGAAAAACTTTTTCAGCTAAAAGAGTCTGAAAATTCTGCCGAGCTTCACTCAACAATGAATATCAGAACTATTGGTCTTTTTTTTACAAAAAGAGGCTTTAAGGAGCTCAGTAAAAAACAAAGGCTTTATATAGGCGCAGTCATCAAAAAAGTTGCCCGAGAGCATTTTTTAAGTTTCCTCGGGTATGAATCGCAAGATCAATTTTTCCCTAAATTTGGAGATGGATCATTAGAGCCAAATCAACTCGGTGAAATAAAGAAAATTTTCGAAGAAAGCCAAAAAACAGATCTTCCTGAGGATTTAAAGTTTTCAATCGTTCGATTGGGTGACAGTTCAGCCTACATAAATAAACTCAAAGTAGCATTCGAGAAGATAACCGTTTTTGATGGTAAAAACGTCCCGATTTTTACAAAATATGAAAGGTATGAAGATATGCCTCATATGTTTCTTGGTGGTCCTGATGCTTCTTTTTCTGAAGACATTGGTTTGATCAGTTACACTGTGAATGCTGGAATTTTTGGAATGAAAAAAGATAGCCGAGACAATTGGCTCACTGAATACATGAAAACAAGGGAAAGTGCAAAGCGAATGAAGAAACTTCAAGATCTGCATTTTACAGCATTGAAAGAAGCGACGGTTGTTCCCGTTGCGAGCACCCCCTATGTTGCAATTTTAAGAAATAACTGGAAGTCAGAGCTTCCAATTGTCGTTGGAAATAACCCATTTTGGTTAATTAAGAGAAGGTAATTCCAGTGAGAAAGTGCGACTTAATATCAAAAATTCTTAGACGAAAAGACCTTCTTTCTCTGAGGGTTCGAAAGGGAGGTTGGACTGAGTCCAATTGGCCGGGGTCGCACGACCTTAGAGTTTCTATTTCTCTTGCTGGCAGGGATTATTGTGGACGAGGAATTGACGAAGACTCTGAACTCGCATTTTTGAAAGGATTCTCTGAAGCTGTTGAGCATGCATTTTGTCATCACTACTTGTGGGAGTCATCAACAGGTGTTTCTTGTCATCAAACGCAGATAGAAGCTACGAAACACTCCATGGAAGAGCTCAAAGAGCGAACTCTTCTCGATAATTATTTAGAATTAAAGCTAAGTCCCCAAGAGATAAAATTTGAAGCCATAGAGAAATGGAGTAATTTTTCTCAATACAAGAAAAACTTAAGACTTCTTGGTTTTGAGAGTCAGTTTTTTATCCTCAATAACGATAGAAATGGGTTTGGGGTTCTCAACCTTCAAAGCACTAAGGATACTACTTTTTCCGGAATTGCATTTAAAGAAAGCCTTGAAGAAGCCATCAAACACTCGTACCTTGAAGCTCTAACAAACACTGTAGCCTTTATTAATGATGAAAGTGTTAAAGCACAGGCCATTGATAGAAAATCTTTTGAGATCACCAAATTTACAATTTGCACTCAACCGTTAGAAGCTTTGTATAATTCTAGAATCTTAACTCAAATAGCAAGCAACCCATTTGTTGAGCTCAATGATCTCCCGCTCGTGCTTGCAAGGTCAATCCTGGGGCAAACCTCGCTTAAGAAGGTAGGTTAAAAGAATGAAAAATCAAAAGGTCAGTGAATACGGAAATATTGGGAGAGTAATTTTACTATGTCTTGGACTTTCATTTATTTTTTGCCTCTGTGCTGTTTGTTTTGTTGGTGCAAACATTAAAAGAAACTCGGCAAAGCAAATCTCAGACATCGTATCTCCTCTACTGATTAAAGGCTTGAATCGAGAGGCTGTTCATATTCTTAGTTCTGTCAGCCAAGATAATTTTCATGCTTTGTCTTATTTTGATGAGGAAAATAGAAGAATTCTTACCTCTCCTCCATCGGTTTCGCCTTCTCACTTTCTTGAAACTAGCTTTTCAAAAGATTTATTCTATATGAGAGAAGAAATAGCCATAGATTTTGAAGATAGCACAAGCACTCAACCGAAAGGTCGCCTTGTTTTTTCCATTAAACGATTTGAGAATATTGGCGTTACTTTTTTCATTTGGCTCATATTAAATTTCCTCACTCTTCCTGTTTTTATGAGAATATATAAATTAAAAAGAAAAGACATCGAGTCTCAATTGAGAATCGATTTTGCAAAAGAACAAGCTGAATCATTCAGGCAAGTAAGGCATGACATCAAAAACCCTCTTGCACTTTTAAAAGCGGTAGCAGAAACAACCAAAGGTATTTCAAATAAAGATCGAAACACAATCCTAAAAGTAGTTGAAGAGATTAGAAGTTATCTAGATGGATTAAAATTAAAGAATCATTCAAAGCCTCAACTGACTTCTTGTAATGAAAAAATTTATCTTGCAGTGTTTATGACTCATTTCATAGAAAGACAGCGCTCAAGATTTTATAAAGATTCAATTGATTTTTCTCTAGAGCTCCCAAAAAACTTCCACGATACTTTTCTTTTAGCAAATGAAGGTGTGCTTACCAGAGTTCTTGAAAACCTCGTCCTGAACTCCGTGGAGTCTATAAAGAAAAATGAATTTTCTCACGGAAAAGTAAATGTTTACATTGAATCCAATAACGGAAAAATAGAGATATTAATTACAGACGATGGACCAGGTATTGATTTGAAAAATTCTAGCAGTTTATTTGAAAAAGGGTTCAGCAACAAAGCACATGGATCTGGTCTTGGTCTGAATTATGCAAAATCAAAATGTGAGGAATGGGGTGGATCTATCTCGCTTTCCTCAGAGTCTGGGAGAGGTATGCAGGTCAAATTAGCATTTCCTAAAGCTTCACCAGAGTCTTGGACTGGACCAATGCCTATGGTCGACTCCAATAAAGTATTTTCACTTCTTGATGACGATTACAACATTCATGAGCTCTTAGAAATCGAATCTAAGAATTCTTCGATCAAAACCGAAGCTCATCACCCAAAAGATCTAGCAAGAGGCAGATTGGAAAAGAAAAATCGATTTTTTCTGGTTGATTACGATTTTGGTCCTCTTTCGCCTGAAATGAATGGATTAAAACTTATAGAAAAATACCAAATAGCCGATCAATCGGTTCTTTTCACTCAGAACTACGATGATCCCATGCTTGTAAAAAAATGTGAGAAGCAATCTATCAAGCTTTTGCCGAAAGCACTTCTCTCTACTTTTTTCAAAAATAATGTCGTAGAAACAAAAAAAGCCATTACTCACCAACAAACAAATGTGGCGAGCAATGGCTTTTGAAAAGTACTGCTGACAGCTTTTAAATTGAAACTTTTGAGGGTTCTCCCTCGTTTGTTTCTTTTGGTCTTTCTATGTATTGAGAAACTGTACTTGTTGGGATGTTTCTTTGTTCCGGACTTAGCTTTGACTCTAAATTCATCATTTTTTTTCTTGCTTTATCAAGCTCGTCTTTTACCGACTTGTACTCTCTCTCCTTCATCGTTTTATCCAGCTCTTCTTTGTCTTTTAGTTCTTTTTTCATTTCTCGAATCTCAGCTGCAATTGAACCATTTGAGGCTCCGGAGGCTCGACTTATCTGTCTATAGGTCATTCCACTGGTGTAGAGCTTTCTTATGAGTGCAGAGTCTCTAGTCTTTTTTCTTCCTATTTTAATACCTTTGGCTCGTGCATTTGCGAGACCGTTACGGACTCTCTCAGCCAGAATATCCCGCTCGAGCTGTGAAACTGCCCCAAGAATAGCGTACATAGCGACTCCGAGAGGTGAATTCGTATCAATTCGTTCACTAATGCTCGAAAATTCAACATTCATTTTTTTGAATTCTGTCAGTGCATTTAAAAGATGGTTTGTGCTCCTCGCATACCGGCTAAAGCTGTAAACTATTACTTTGGACACTTTTCCATCTTTTACTGCGGTCATCATTTTATCGAGGGCTGGTCTTGAGTTTTTCGTTCCTGAGATTCCTTCATCGCTGTAGAGTAGGTAGTCCGTTATGTTGTGTTGTTTGCAATATTCTCTGATGGCTCTAATTTGGCTTTCAAGTCCTTTTTCCTGCATTTGAGTGCTTGTCCTAGCGTATGCGACAACTACTCGATTATCTTTTTTTTCTGCTTTTTTTGTTGGATCTATTTTGGGAATTTTATTGTTATTCGCTCCTTTAATTTGGTTTTCGTGTTCATTGTTTTGGGGTGTCATTTGAATTTTCTCCTTAAGAAAATGATGGTGGAAAGTCACTTTAGTTACAAAAGCGATCAAATGTGCGCACAAAAGTCACACTTGATCACAGATGTAAAAAAAGCTTTCCTGTCGATTTATTTCTGTTTGCCAACAAGAGATTTGTTGAACTCACTCAAATTCAACTGGCCATGCTTGAAAGCTTTAAAACTTTCTTTTCGCATGATGCCAGTTGCCTCGACGAGATGCCCTGCCACTCCAAGCAAGAAGGCTACTTTGAAAATGTAGAAATAGATTCTTATGATAAATATCATATTGATTGTTCCTTTCTTCATAAGTAAGCTCTTTTTGAATGTGAAAGTGGTTGAATGCTGCTCGAGGTCAGTCGACTGTATTTTGAATACGACGCTGATTTAGGGTTAGCCAAAAGTTAGCCAAGTTTTAGCCAAATCGGGTAACGCCCAGTAACGTCGGGTAATGTCGGTCTTCTCAGATACCGTTTAATTGCTTGTAAATTCTTTTTTATTTTTAATTAGTTGCTCTAATTTGTTTGTTTTTCTGATCTAATAATGGAGCGGGAAACGGGACTCAAACCCGCGGCCTTCGCCTTGGCAAGGCGACGCTCTATCAACTGAGCTATTCCCGCTTAGAGGAGTCTACAAACTAAGTCTAAGTGCTGATTAGGTCAAGATTGGCTCAATAAAATATAGAAAAGACGGGATTTTTACTGATTCTTTGTATTATAATCATTTCCATCATGAACCCTCGGGACTCGAAAATATTAGGCCGCATTCGCACCATTGCTCATTTTATGGATGACTCTATCTCGATTCCAGGGACACAAATAAAGCTTGGTTTTGATGCCCTGATTGGCCTCATTCCAGGAGCTGGGGACGGAGCCTCTGCATTAGTCTCACTTTACCTTGTTTGGCAGTCCTGGCGCATTGGAGCCTCTAAGAGAGCTCTTTCAAAAATGCTCCTAACCCTTGGAATTGACTTCGTTTTAGGCATCGTCCCAATCCTCGGCGATATCTTCGATGTTGCCTGGAAAGCCAACATTCGAAATTTAGAGATCCTCGAAAAAGACCTCCAAAGATTTGATCAGCCTTGAAGCCGGTCCTCACAAAAGAAGTGTTGACCTCAATAAAATATATACTATGTTTTTCCCTGCTTAGTTAAAAGAAACACTCCCCAGTGTAGATGATTTCTAAGTAGGGCCCTGGGCGGAATTTTCGCCCTCCCCTCCGCTCAGGGACCGCTTTTATCTCTACTTTTAAGCAAAAATTTCTAAATTATTATTGTAGACAACTTTTTTCTCAGGGATGACATCACCAAGGTAGTCAAGACCAATTTCCTGAAGGCATTGAGACTTCTCTGTAGCATAGTCGCCATCAAGACACACACAAAAGCCGTAACCCATGTTAAAAGTTTCAAAAAGAATTTTTGGAGACTGAATTTTCTCTCGAACAGATTCCAACCAAGGCTCGTCGCCCTGCCCCCAGGAATTCAAACGAAAGCCAAATTCATTTTCACCTTGGGCACGAAGTAAATTTTTTAAAGAACCACCAGTAATATGATAAGCCGTATGCAGTTTCTCAGGCTGCTCCACGAGTAGTTTTTTTAGTTCTTTCATTTCTTGCAGATACAATCGCGTTGGTTGGCAAAAAGACTCAATAGCTTGCTGATCTTTCTCCATGGAAAACAAGGAACGCAGTAAAGTAAATCCATTCGCATGAGGGCCGCTCGACTTCCACCCCCACAACTGATCTCCTTGTTGCACCAAACGAGGATGAATAAATTCCTCAGGACGCATGAAACCAATCGCAAAACCTGAAAGGTCAAAATGTTTATTGGCATAGAGCCCAGACATCTGCGCAGTTTCCCCGCCCAATAATAAAACCCCTTCTTGCTGACACAAACTAGAGAGTTTTTTTAAAAACAAACTCAACAGCCCACCTTCTTTAATGAGAGACGTCTCAGAAAAAGCAATGTAATCTAAAAAGATACTCGGCTGAGCACCAACACAAAGCAGATCATTCACGCTCATGGCTAAAAGATCTTGAGCCAAGTTTTCCACCAAATGAGGATCTTCTAAAGCCCATAAAAGCTTTGTCCCGACGCCATCACAACAAGTGGCCAAGTAACTTTGTTCATTCATCTTGTAAACGGCCGCATAATCGCCATCTTTACTGTGAACTTTTTTATTTTCGGTCATGAGAAAATTTTTTTTCAAAAATTCATCAGCGGCTTCAATGTCGACACCAGATTTTTTATAATCCATATTTTATTCCCTCAACTTTTCTTAGTGCCAAAAATGTCGGACACCGGTCAAATGCATTTGAACATCTCGCTCACGAGCCGCACTCATGACCTTCTCATCTGATTTCGAGCCACCAGGTTGATACAAGACCTTCAATCCCTCATCGGCAAGAATATCTACCGTATCTCGAAAAGGTAAAAAAGCATCACTAAAACAATGGAGTTCTGAAAAATTCAACTGCAGTCTTTCACAGAAATCTCGCGCTCTTGGTAGAGCCAGCACCTTTAAGGCTTCAACACGATTCGGCTGCCCTTGGCCGGATCCCGCTAAAAAAGACACGCCTTCTTTTTGGCCACAAAGCACAATGGCATTAGACTTCGTCGAAGCACAAATCCAATCTCCAAAAAATTCTAAGGCATTCTTTTTTTCTTGATGGTCAGCGCTATCGGCTTCTTGAATGAGCGTCCCGAAAGCTCCGCGAAAGGACTCCTTGCACTTTTTCATGACTCCAAACTCTGTAGAATCAATAAATACAAAGCGTAACTTTTCTTTTTTCGCTAAAAGCACTTCTGCCCAAGCTCGAGAAGCCTCGCCATCTGGAAGAACGATGACTTCAATAAATTTCTTTCGAATAATTTCTGTAGCTTTTGGCCCAGGCAAAAAATTAAAGGCCAAGACCGATCCAAAACGCGAAGTGGTGTCGCCTTCCCAGGCATAATGAAAAACCTCTTCAGATAAATTTTTATTTTCAGAAAAAGCCGCCCCACACGGGTTTTGATGTTTCACCACAACTGAAGCCAAGCCTTGAAAAGGTTGAATGGCTCGAAAGGCTGCTTCTGCATCTCGAATATTATTAAAACTGAGGGATCCGACAAATTCTTTTTTAAAAGAAGCATCTTCTACAAAAAAAGCTCTTTGATGCGGATTCTCGCCATAGCGCAATTCCCGGGCCCGAGCGTTTCTCAAAGCAAACTCTTCCGCAATTTCCGAATCCATTTGCGAAATGGACTGGAACGCTTCAAAAGACAATTTCTTTCGTAAAGCTTTTGCCTGATCTTCATTCAATCCAGGACTGAATTCTGCGTATTGACTGGGATCAGAAAAGGCGAAAACTTCATGATAATTTTTAGCCGCGGCTCGAAGCATATTTGGCCCACCAATATCGACCCATTCAATAAGTTCTTCATCGCTGAGTTTTAAATTTCTTTTTTCCTCAAAGGGGTAAAAATTACAAACAACCGCTGCAATTCGAAAGTCAAAGGGCCACTCTTGGAGATCACTTTCACTTTTCGATCGCAGCAAAAGAGCTCCTAATATTTTATGATGTAACGTCTTCACTCGACCGCCGAAACGTTCTGGTTCTCCGGTCAACTCGCTCACCTCGAGAACTTCAAAGTCAGCTTCTCGAAGCTTTTTAAAAGTATTTCCAGTGGCTAAAAGCTTCATTCCAGAATCTAGAAATTTTTTCGCAATGAGCTCAACCCCTTCTTTGTTATAAACAGAAAGCAAAGCATATTCAGTTAACTTTTCACTCATTAAAAACTCCCATCTTGACTTTTCTTAAATAATTCTTCAAAGAAATTAAAAGCCGCTCCCTTTTCAGTAAAACGTTTTTTCTTAAAGCGAATGAGGACATCCGAACTACTTCGATTGGCTTCATTCACTTCGCGCCAGGCAATTTCAGGATGCGGCATCATGCCCCAAACAAAGGAATTTTGATGTTTTTTAACCAGACCAGCGGCTCCATCTTTACTGCCATTAGAAAAGCATTCCCGGTATTTTAAAAAGACGGCTAAATTCTCTTCATCCTCATACTGCAAATTTCCTTCAGCATGTCGAATAGAAAAAGAATAGTCTTGCCTTTCAAATAAAGGCGCCTCCAAGGAAACCCATTGATTGGTAAAATTTCCAAAATTCAATAAACTGTGATTTTTTTTCAGCGTTGTCTTTTTACCCAAAAGACCCGCGGCCACTAGAATTTGAAAGCCATTACAAACTCCAACAATATGGACTTCACGCTCTATGAGCTCATTCCATAAATTAATTTCGCTGAGCCTAAAAGCCAACAAGCGTCCCGACCCTAAATGATCCGAATAAGAAAAACCACCGGGAATAAAGAAAAAGTCATTTTTTCTCATTTGCTCTAAAAATTTATTTTTATTTTTAATAAGCTCTTGAACCCAAAGATAGTGAACAGCAGCTTCCCCCAGAAAGCTTTTAAAAAAGCGAAAAGACTCTTTTTCACATTCAATCCCTTCACCGCGAAGTATATAGACTTGAGGCTTTTCAGACATGCCAAAAACCTTCTTTGTTTTTTTTCAAATAGGCTTCTCGAAAAGGCGCCAAGTCGATTCTTTTCTTTTCATCATTGAAAAGAAAAGAAAATTCATTAACATTCACGCCGACTCTTTCGGCGTCTGGAAGAATCTCCTCAAAAGCCTCGACTAAATGAGGATCTATGGAAAAGACAAAGCCCGCAAAGCCTTCACTAAAAACATCTTTCCATTGATAGCTTTCTTGAAAAGAAATGCCTAAATTTCGTCCCAACGACAGTTCAAAAAGAGCTGTGACCAGCCCCCCTTCTGAAATGTCTTTGGCCCCTCGTAAAAGACCGGCATCGACAAGCGCTTCTACTTTTTGAAGTCGCTGGTGAATTTCTGAAATCAATGTTGAGAAATCATTTTCAAAATCTTTTAAAGATTCATTTTTAAAAGGACTCACAGAAGCATCAGCGCTTTGCCCCAAGACCCGCTCCCAAGTGGAATCACACAAGGTCTCACGCAACGGCCTTAAAACATAAACCAGATCATTTGCCTTTGGGTAATACTGCACCGGAACATTCTCAGGCTTGATGACCGAAGAGAGGGCACTGATGACTAAAGTTGGCAGCACTTTAAAGTCAGCACTGTTATTTTTCATGGAATCTTTTCCACTGATTAAGGGAAGATTAAATTCGAAACACAATTCCGATAAGAGTTCACAGGAGCGCAGCAATTGCCACAATGCTCGTGAATCTTGAACAGGGTCTGGCCAAGAGAAATTATCGATCAGGGCACCGAGCTCCATTTTTCCACCACTCAAAACCAAGTGAGAAAGGCACTCACTAAAAGAACTGAGAACTTGATGGTGAATATTTTTTCTCTGAGGGTTCGCGGCATGCGCTAGAGCACAAAAGGCCTCAGCTTCATCTATCGAGATGAAAGATCCATCCGCTGGGCTTTCTTGAGTTTTCCCAGAAAAAGGCAGCTTCAAACTTCTGCCTTGAACTTCATGATCAAAGCGCCGAAGAATTCCCTCACGGCTACACAAATGTTCTGAGTTGAGCATTTGAATAAAATCTTTTTCCCAATTATCTTTTTCCCAATTAGCAGAAGCCTCAATTTTTTGTAATTTTTTGCGATCGAGATTCTGAGCTTCTTTTTCTGCTTCCCAAGTCCAGGAAGTCTCTAATTCAAGCTGAGGACAGGCATCGTGCAGAAAAGATAATTCAAGATCAACGAGGCACTTATTCTGATCGCTGACTTTAAAAGTTCCAGATTCATTGAGCTTCCCCAAGTAATCAAATTCAACTTGAAAGTCTTGAGCTAAAGCCTCGAGTTCTTTTGCATTTTTAGTGGCTAGAGTCATTCTTTCTTGACTTTCAGAGAGCAGTTTTTCCCAGGAAAGTAATTGTGAATATTTTAAACGCAACGAGCTCAGATCTATTTCCGCACCGCCGGTTAAGGTTGCCATCTCTCCAACACTTGAAGCAAGACCACCAGCACCGTTGTCGGTAATCACATCAATCAAATGACGTTTTTTAGCTTCCATCAAAAAGTCAGTCAGGCGCCTTTGAACAAAAGGATTCGCCACTTGAACCGCTGAAGCCGCAAAATCGTCGGAGCGAATATCTCGTGAACTCATGACGGCTCCTCGAAGGCCATCCAAACCGACAGCTCCCCCAACACAATAAATGTCGAGTCCAAGTGCTGGACTTTTATCGACGTTTTCAACTTCAATAAGGCCAATGCTTCCAGCAAAAACAAGAGGCTTCACCGCAAAGGAAGGATCAAAAAAAACCGACCCCTGAAGAGTGGGAATACCGCTCTGGTTTCCACCAGCTTCAATTCCCCGAATGACGCCAAGGCGAAGTAGGTCCGCTGGAAGTGCATTCTCAGGACGTTTTTCTTGATGCTCAGGAGTCTCAAAACAAAGCACATCCCAATTGCAAAGAGGCATCGCGCCCTTGCCAGTTCCTAAAATATCTCGCTGAACACCAACGATTCCGGTTGACGCTCCCCCATAGGGAGAAATAGCCGAAGGACTATTGTGGGTTTCCATTTTCATGGCCAAAGCAAAATCCGTCTTTTGAGCATCACTGCCAACGAGTCTCAGCACTCCAGCATTATCGTGAAAGAGACTGAGGTATAAATCTTGACGATCTTCAATGATCTTAAGAGCCGGATTTCGAATATGAGTTTTAAAAAGAGAATCTGTCAGAGAGTTTTTTGTATCTTGGCTTTTAATGAGCGCATTAAATATTTTATGTTTGCAATGCTCTGACCAGGTTTGAGCAACGAGCTCCCATTCCGCTCGATTCAAGAGCCGCCCTCTTTTTTGAGCGTAGTCTTGAATGACCTGAACTTCTTCAGAGCTAAATTCTAAATCAATTGACTTTGGATCTTCAATAAGATCAAAACTCACCTCTTGACGAGGCAAAAGTTCTGGCCACAACGACATCTGATTTAAAAAAGCTTCAGAATTTTCAAAATAAGTTAATTTTTCAATGGCTGGCTCAACCCAAGAGACGTTGAGCTCCTGAAATATTTGATCGTTGCCTTTTTCAAGTAAGATGACTTCTTCAATTTGAAGAAAAGATTCAGAAACCCCTAAGACCGATGCCAGTGAATATTCTTCAGACTTAGAAACCCCGGCCTGATAAGCTTTATGGTAAAGAGGACCGCGATGCTCCAAAAGAAGCTCTTCAAGTTTTTTTAAATTTGGGAAAATACTTTGGCACTGCTCAACTTGTTTTTGAGCCTTTTCTTGAAAACGAATGACCTTTAACAGTGAAGAGTTTTGTGACGTTAAAGATTTGAGTCTGAGTGAAGATTCCTCTTCTAAGGCAAAGAGCATCATGGGATGATGTCCGCCCTCCAATCAAGGTCAACTCTCCAAGGAGAGACATTGAGCATTTCACAAATTTTGTCACCGGCTGCATAAAGGTCATCCCCTTGCGCCACCAAATAACTCACTCTTCCACTTAAAGAGCCCGAGTCGAAACGCAGGGCTTTTTCAGATTCACGAAAGGGCCATTCTTTTAAAATAAAATCTGGCTGAGCTTGACGAGGATACTCCTTACGAACCATGGCTAAACAAATATTATGATCTTTATTTTCAAAAGCCTTGGGAGTGGAAAAAACATCGAGTGCCAATAAGGACCTCAAACGAAATTCATCTGGCCAAGAAAGCACCAAGGCTTGGGTTTCCGGATCTCCAAAACGAGCATTATACTCAATGAGCGACCAGCCTTTTTCGGCATCTTTCATCAAGCCCATATAAAGAATTCCATTATAAACTCTGCCCTGATCTTTTAAGCCTTGAATTGTTTTTAAAGCCCAGTCACGAAAGAGCTCGACATCTTTTTCCTCAACAATTGAAGCAGGAACATAAGCTCCCATGCCTCCGGTATTAGGTCCTTCATCGCCGGCGTATCGTCTTTTAAAGTCTTGAGCCGAGCCCAAGTAACACAATTGAATGTTTGAGCTCGAAGCTTCAACATGAAAAAAAACACTCGCTTCTGAGCCGCTCAATTGTTCTTCAAAATAGTAATCATCTTGTGAATCGAGGGAAGCAATAAAATGATCGAGCTCCTCCCAAGAAGTGGGCACAAAAACGCCTTTTCCAGCAGCCAGAGAATTTTTTTTAATCACGGGAGCTGTGTTTTCTCGTGAAAAGTCACTGAGGCTTTTTGACCACTGCGGTCCGGGAATTTCTAACTGAGAAGCCAGCTTTCGAGCAAATATTTTCGACCACTCCAGCTCAGCAGCTTCTTGAAGCGGACCATAAGTCCAAATAGATTTTTCAGAAAGTTCGTTGACCTTTGCAGCCGCCAGGTCACCGTCTTGGCTCACCCAAACTAAATCGGCATCTTCAACAGAGTCGGTAATTTCACAACCCTCTTTTTGAAGGCGCCACTTCTCAGCTTCTTCTCGACCACCTTGCCCCAGAACACAAACCTTAGCTTTTAAGGAAGAATCGACAATCCATTTCATCACGGCCGAAGAATCCGAATCGACAATTTGTTTTTTCAAGGCACTATAAAGACCACTCAGCCTTTGCTTTCGCCAAGCACCAAGCTTTGGTGGTGGCAATTCTCTGGATTGTTTTTCAGTCCAAAAATGAGCCCAATTAGTTTTCTTCAACCACATTCTTAAGAGTTCCTTAGAAAGCGGAATAGACTCGGCACTTGGATGAGTCATTCTCAACTCATCTGGACCAATGCTATCGACAAGCACCAGCTCTTGAGTTTTCAAATTCCAAGCAACTTCAATTTTGCCGTCCCACAGGACTAAGCCACGAGACTTAATAATTCCCTGAAGTGCTCCCGCAACTTTTTGAACAAAAGAATTCAACTCAATCATCGTGAGTGTTTTTGGCAGTAAAGACAAAACTTCTTCATTCGTCAGAAAACGATCTTGAGCTTCTAGTTTCGTTGTATATTCCACCAAGCAAGAGTCAAAGAACTTGATGCCTTCTGATTTTTCCGGAAAACGTCTTCGATAACTTGAAGACTCTGGAAGCCCAAAACGAAAAAGACATTCTAAAGGCAGAAAGACTAAATCAGATTGAAATTCTTGTGTATAAATGCCACCAGAAGCTTTCTGACAGTAAAAAAGCTCATCTTTTTTTTCAATAAAGGCTGTCGGGATGGAGGCTGCTTCTAATTCCTGAAAGAAAAATTCTGCGCAGGCTGAAAGGTTTTCAGCGCGATTTGGAATTTCATCCGGAAGAGATCCATAATCAAAAACTGAAATTCGATCTGTAAACTTCATGGCAAAAATTTCAGGACTTGCCGAGTCTTCGTAAATATTTTTAACGGAGGCTTCTTTAAATAGTTTCATCATCAGTGAGACGGTCTGTCCTCTCTTCTTTTATCTAAAAAATCTTTAAAATACTCTTTCCCGGTTGGATAGTCTCCATCGAGGCAAGCCGTGCAATAGTTTTGAGAATCTAAAGCTTTCAGTAGCGATTCTTTAGAAATATAAAATAAATCTTCAACACCAATTTGCTTGGTGATCTCTTCAATTTTAAATTTCTGAGCAATCAATTCTTTTTCGTCTGGAAAATCAATCCCATAATAACACCCATAGCGAACTGGAGGGCACGTCGTCGCCAAAGAAACACTCTTCGCCCCAACTTCCTTCAAACGCTCCACCATGAGTTTTGAGGTATTCCCTCTGACAATGGAATCGTCAACGAGAAGAATTTTTTTGCCCTTAATTTCTGGGCCGACCAAACTGAGCTTTGCTCTCAATGCCTTCATTCGCTCCTTCTGACTTCCCAAAATAAAGGTGCGGCTGACATAAGAATTTTTCACCAGGAATTCACGATAAGGAGTTTTCAGCTCTTCAGCCAAAGCAATGGCGGCAGTCCGAGAGGTTTCCGGCACGGGAACAATGTAATCAAAAGAATTTGCCTGAAAGTTTTTAGCCAAGATTTCGCGAGCTAATTCGACTCCCAACTGAAAACGATAGCTATAGACACTCTTTTTTAAAAACTCAGACTGAGCTGAAGCAAAGTAAACCAACTCAAACATGCACGCTGCCTTTTTGTATTTTTTGTCAACATAAGAGGCGCTGGAAACTTTTCCACTTTCTTTATTGACCACCACAAATGAAGCTGCGGGAACTTCAGAAATTTCAGAGCTTTTAAAATCCTGAAAAGCTGCCGTCTCGGAAGCAATCACCACTGATGATGCATTTTGAGCCAGAAACAAGGGACGGATGCCATAGGGATCACGAAATGCAAAGAGCTGTCCACTTTCTTCAATACCGACCAAGGCAAAAGAGCCTTCAATTTCAGGCAGTATTTTTTTTAAGATCTCACTCCAATTTTTATTGTTGAGATATTCCTTAAGAAGCAGTTGTTGTAGAATTTCTAAATCGCTCGTTGATTTTGTTTCGAGTTGAAACTTTTTCTTCAAATAATCAGTGTTAATAATGTTTCCATTAAAAGCTAAGGCAAGCTTTGGAAGATCATCGACAAAAGGCTGGATTTCAGCCACGCCACCAAGTCCGGTCGTCGCATAACGAGTATGAGCTAAGGCCAATTGAGAGAAGCCGAGTCTTTCCCACCCTTTTAAAGCATTTTGAATGAGCCCCATTCCTTTGAGGCTTTGAAAGGAATCGTCTTTCGTCAGCACCGTCATTCCGGCGCTATCTTGACCTCGATGCTGTAAACTTAGAATTTTATGAATGGCGCTTTCAGTTGCATTGAATCCAGGTTGAAAGTGTTGAACACCGACAACCCCACACATCTTTTAAACCTGCTTCCAAGTCTGGGCAATTTTTTGAAACTTCTGTTGAGAGGCACTGAGAATATCTGTTTCTAATTTTTCGTGAGTGATCGTCAACGCTAAATGCCCGTCCTTTTGTAAAAGCTTCAATACGGTTTCGCCACTTTCTTCAGATTTCCTAGCGGCCTGACGAACAACATCATGAGCATGAGGAACATTATTTTTCGTTAAAAGAATATAAAAAGCTTCTGAATAAAAACTGGCTGAAGCCGATTCATAATGCTTCTTCATCATCTCAGAATTTACTTCAATTCGAGGAAGAATTCTCTGAAAACGTATGAGAATTAAGTGAGCAATGGCAAATAACTCAAAATAAAATCTTCCCGAAGCCGAGTTGGTTAAATCTCTTTGATGCTCCGTAAAACTATCGGACTGTAAAAGCGATAAACGCGATGAAAGAATTTTAAAAAGACTGCAAATATGTTCTAAATTCCAAGGGTTTCTTTTTTGAGGCATGGTTGAAGAGCCCACTTGTCCTGGAGCCAAGGACTCCGTCACTTCACAAATTTCGGAACGCGCCAAATGCCGCCAATCATTGGCCAATTTTGTTAGAGTTGATGAAAGAAGAAAAATTTCATTCGCCACGCCGAGAATATCGTCAATAGGAAGAGTTTGGACACTGGCATAGTTGTGCTGAAGTCCTAGTTTTTTTAAAAAATTAGCTTCTAAGTCGAGAGCTTTGTCAGTGAGTAAAGCGCTGGCATGGTAGCCTCCAATAGCTCCTGAACTTTGTCCACAGAGTGCCTCAGTGGCTAAATCTAGTTTTTGCTCTAAACGCTCAATTCTAGAAACAGCCTCTGCAACAGAAAGTCCAAAATAAGTTGGAACGGCCCACTGACCATGAGTTCTTCCACATTGTTTTTGATCTTTATGTTTCAAAGCAAAAGACTTTAAAGTTTTCGTGAGATTTTTCATTTCAACACTATAGACCGTTTTGAGGTATTCCTTCAGTCGAAGCCTTAAAGCTGTGTCAACCGTATCGAATGAAGTCAGCCCGACATGAACCCAGTGGGACAGCTTCTCTTGACCAGCTTCAACGAGAGACTGGCTCAATGCCTCAACCAGTGCTCGTGTCGCATGTTGAGTTCGCTGCTCAATTTCATTAATTTTTTCTTGAGTGACCGTTTCAAAAGCTGCTTGAATAATTTTAGAATCAACTTTTGGAGCAATTCCAGCATCAATCAGGCTTTCCATCCACGCCAATTCCACGCGAATTTGAAAATCTAGAGAGGATTCCTCTGAGAGGAGATTGTTGAGTAAGTTTTTATATCGGCCATCAAGAGGACTAAAAAAGAGATCATGACTCATAACTGTCGTTTTTATCTCTTTTTAGAATCTATGGAAAGGCTTTTATAGGCCACCGTTGCCAAAAAACGGAAAAGAAGCCGTTGAGCTTTGGCAAAAAGAAGATTTTGATCTCATTCTCATGGACTGCCAAATGCCTGTGCTCGATGGATACCAAGCAAGTCTTCAAATTAGAGAACTCTCAAAAAAAACAGAGTATCCTTGGATCATTCACCACGCTGATAAGAATTTAGAGAAGAAATAGGGTCAGTGTAAGAACCGGCAGAAACCTACAAAAATCTCTGCCGAAAATAAAGCTACTTAGAAATAATACAAAAAGCCAAATCGGTTGTCTAAATCACCCGAGAGAGTATATGAAATCTTATCTACAGAAGATTTATAATAAACTGTAGCTCTTAACTTATAAAGTATAGATAAATTTTCAACCAAGAAATATTCGACACCAAAGTCAATTCCATAATATTCCTTGCCTTTAGTTTTATCATTTTCTACATATTGCGCAGTAGAATAACCAAGATATGGCCTTAAAAATAAATTAAAAGAATTTTCCTGAATAAGATTAAAGCCAAAACCAATTTCAGGTCTAAAATTAGACGCAACCTTAGGATCGCCCCACGAATCAGTATAGCTCCAGTTTGTGACACCAATAGAGAGATCAATAAAAAAACTATCCGTTGCTAGGTATCGAAAATTGATGTCATGAGCATCGTAAACACCTAATGCGAAAGATTTTTTATTGATGACGTTGAAGCTCTCTTCTATGACTTCATTTGCTTGAACCTGAATTGATGGAACTGCAGGAACAGCTTAGACCTGAGATTGAGCATGACTAAAGAGTGACGTCAAAAAAAGACTTAAAGAGAAAAAAGGGACATAAAGTAACTTGTTAAATATTTTCATAAAATTTTTCTAACAAACTCTTATACAAATGCAAAGATCAAAGAACTTTATGATCAATCATTTGCTGGAATGACTCCTGGCCTGATTCCTCTAAAGATCGATAGTTTAAGCCCAAGTCTCGGATTCCTCGAGAATTGTCTGCCTTCCACCTGTAGCCGACATTTCTCGCAATTGACTGACGAGTTAAGTTTTTATTCAAGAAAGGACCAATGAGCCATAAAAGCCATTTCGGAACTTTCTTTTTAGGAACAGGATAAGAATCATATTTTAGCGCAATCGCTTGAGCCAGCTCTAAAAATGAGGAACTGTGGGCAGCGACAATGTAGCGTCCGTTTGCTTCAGGATTAAAGGCGGCGTTGTAATGAGCTTCAGCGACATCTCTCACATCAACAATTCCCATTCCCCAGTCCGGCGCACCAAACTTAAAAGTTCCATCACCGAGTTGTTTCATAATTTTAAATGATTCGGAACTCCCAAAAGGATTCACTCCCGGGCCAATGACTAAGCAAGGATTGATGCATACCAAAGACCAGCGACTTTGCTTTTCATTGATAGTCCAAGCCTCTTTTTCGGCAAGCTTTTTAGAATAGGAGTAGGGATTGTAATCGAGAGAAGAACTGAGGTTCCAATCATTTTCTGTAGCAATTTGATTTGGCAGTTGCAGAACATCGACATTGTCTCCGTAAATGGCTGCACAACTACTTGTTAAAATAACCCTCTTCACTGATTCGCATTTTTCAACACTATTGAGAACGTTACGAGTCCCCAAAAGTGCAGGATCAATCAATTCTTTCTGAGGGTTTTCAACCTCTAAAGTAAATGGAGACGCCGTATGAAAAACGACCTGAACGCCTTTCATGGCTTCTTCATAGGAAGCTTCCTGAAGTAAATCTGCCTTAAAATACTCAATGGAGCCTGAGCTTTCTTCAGCTATTTTATTGAGATATTTTAATTTTTCTAAATTTTTTGGATCGCGAACAGCGGCGTTCACACGAAATCCATTTTCTAAAAGTTTTTTAATGAGATGACCGGCAACATAGCCCGTTGCCCCAGTAACCATGACAGGAAGCTCTTTATTCATATTTAATTTCATAATTTTTTAGTTCCAATAGTCTCTGAGAGTTTTCTCAGCTTCAATAAGCTCATCTATATATTCATCTCTTCTCACTTGTTCATAAAAATTCAAAAAGAAGTGACGCTCTTGAATTGGAAGATTCCTTCCACTGATTAAAGAGTCAAGCCCTTCATAGAAGCTCATTTGAAGACTCTGATCGTCAAAGGAAATACTCTGAATGACGGACTTATTTCGAATGATATATTCTTGAAACCAAGGCTGTCCTTTTTCAGAAATATAATTTGCGTAAAAAACATCAGAATTGAGCCCTTCTGCACCAGGAAAAGAAGAAGATACTTCTTGGCCATTTTGATAATATTTTTGTAAATTTCGATCGTAAACAAGGCTTTCTTCGACAAAGTCAATTCGCATGAGAAGACTCCCATAACGCTCTCGGCTACCATCTTCGCGAACACCACCTATATAAGCCCCCACAGGACTATTCATACAATAAATAGCTTTATTATTTTTTTTCCTGGTATCTGGATGAGAAAAACTTCTCTGAAGCTTATCTCGATTCCCTGGCGTTTTTCCAAAAACTTTAAAGCCAATTTTCCACATTCTAATTTCTTTTTTATCGACCCAACGATAGCAAGAACTGATGTCTTTTTGAAGATATGATCTTTTAGAAAGGTAAGTAATTTTTGATAAATCTTCCTCATAAAGAGAAAAACTATTTGTGGAAATTGAACAGACAACTATTAAAAAAATTTTTATTAGAAAACACATAAGCAATTCATAATGTTAAATAACTTTCATTGCAAAGACTAAGCAGATCTCGACTCGAACGAAAAGTATCTTGGTAGGTAATAGACGATTTCATGAGCTGAGCAAGCAATAGAGGCAATAACTCTTGTTCTTTTTGACGCACAAGATGACGAGCCTCAGACCAATCAGAAGCTTTTCTAATGTCGACAGGCAATTGAAAAAGAATAGGCCCCTCGTCCATGCCAGCATTGACCATGTGCACGGTGAAGCCTCCATAGTGGACCTTTTCAAAAGATTCTTTATGAACCTTTTTATCGATGCCTGGAAAGGCTGGCAATAAACTCGGGTGAGTATTGACGACTGGAAGCGCTAAGTTTTTTAAAAAATTTTCACTCAATAAACTCATAAAACCACAGAGAAAAACAATGGGGCCTTCATCTTTGAAGTCATTTTGAATTTGCTCTAAAGCATTTTCTTCAAAACTTTTTTTGGGGTATTGGTAAACGTATTTTTTACCCAACAATTTTTCAGCTCTTTCTTGAGCCTGGCAATCTTTATTGCAAAAGAAAGCCTGGACCTGAGAACGCTCAGTTTCTTTCAAGGATAAAAAAACTTTTTCGAAGGTTTCACCGCTTGAATTTGAAAAAACTATGATCGGTCGCATGGCTTCGTTACTCCCACTCTATGGTTGCCGGTGGCTTCGACGTGATGTCGTAAACAACTCGATTTATTTCTGGAACTTCGTTGATCAAAATAGAGGCAATTGACTTTAACTCCCCCCAGGGAATTTCACTGACTTCAGCGGTCATGGCTTCTTGAGAGTCAACAGCTCGAAGACACAAGACATGCTTAAAACTTCGCTCATCCCCCTGAACACCGACACTTTGAATGGGAAGCAAAACCGGAAAGGCTTGCCACGTTTGTGCATAGAGATTTCTTTTTAAGAATTCACGATGAAAAAGCAGATCGGCTTTTTTTAATACAGCTACCTTCTCTGGACTCAATTCACCAATCACGCGAATGGCAAGGCCTGGTCCGGGAAAAGGATGTCTTTCAAGAAACTCCTCAGAAATTTTTAATTCTTTCCCTAAGAGCCTGACTTCGTCTTTAAAGAATTTTCTCAAAGGCTCGACAAGTTCAAAATCAAAATCATCAGGGAGTCCACCAACATTGTGATGACTCTTAATAAGCTCCGTTGAAAACTCGCTCTTAGCCGATTCAATGACATCACTAAAAATGGTTCCTTGAGCAAAGTGAATTTTCTGTTCTTTAGGAATTTCAGTTTTAAAGGCCTCAATAAACAAACGGCCAATAATTTTTCTTTTGGCTTCAGGGTCTGAAACTCCATTGAGCTCGGACCAGAAGAGTTTTTGAGCGTCAATTTTCTTCAACTCAACGTTGGGAAAAGATTTAAAAATGTTTTGAATATCGGAATAGTCGTATTCGCGCAAGAAGCCATGGTCGACAAACAAAGCACAGACTTCGACGTGTCGACTCAGAACAGCGGCAAGCACCGTCGAGTCAACCCCACCACTCACAGCACAATAAACTTTTTCAACACCCTCCAGTTGTTTTTCGAGATTATCATTCATCAATTCAACTTCAGATTTTAAACTCCACTGAGACTGGTCTTGGGCAATTTTTCGAACGAAGTTTTCAATAATTTTAAAGCCACCTTCTGTTTGTGAAACTTCAGGATGAAACTGCAAGGCCCATAAATTTTCTTTTTCAATTTTAAAGGCGGCTATGGCGCCTTGAGAGCTCAAGAGAAGTTCTGCTGATTCAGGAAGCTCAACGACAGAGTCCCCATGACTCATCCAAACGCGTAGGCGATGGTCTAAAGAGCCTAAAAGTAAATCGCTTTTTGCAGATGCTGACTGTTCGACCCAAGCTTCACCATATTGAGAATGCTCTTTAGTTTTAATTTTACCACCAAAGTATTGAGCCGCCCACTGATAGCCAAAGCAAAGCGCCAATTTGGGTTGCTTTAATTTCAGCAAGGCCTCATTGAGCTCAACTTCCGTCTTTCCGACACTCATTGGCGACCCAGAGAGAATAATTGCACTGTAATCTTTTAAAAGTTCAATCGACACATTGGGACTGAGGACATGAGCTTGAACTCCAATATGTCGAAGGTTTTTAGCAATCAAGTGGGTATACTGAGAAGCAAAATCAATAATAGCAATCATCTAAGCTTTTCCTTGAACAGAATAGTTGGGAGCTTCTGCGGTAATAGACACATCGTGAACGTGACTTTCTTTAAGAGCGACATTAGAAATTTTTTGAAAAACAGCTTTTTCAAAAAGTTCAGGAATATTTTTTGCGCCAACATAACCCATTCCAGAACGTAAGCCTCCCATGAGTTGATAAACAACACTATGCAATGCTCCCTTGTAAGAAACACGCGCCTCAACACCTTCAGGCACCAACTTCTTAGAATCAGAAACACTTTCTTGTCGATAACGTTCTTTTCCGCCTTCTTTCATGGCCCCAAGCGATCCCATACCTCGATAATTTTTATAACGTCGCCCCTGAAATAGAAATAAATCTCCCGGGCTTTCATCGGTTCCTGCAAGTAAGGAACCCAGCATCACCGCATGAGCCCCAGCCGCTAAAGCTTTCACGACATCACCTGAAAAACGAATTCCCCCGTCCGCAACAAAGCTCACCTTCGGGTACTTTGGACGAAGTTCAGAACAAATTGATTGAACGGCAGTAAATTGGGGAACCCCCGCCCCACTCACAATACGTGTCGTGCAAATACTTCCGGGACCCATTCCAATTTTAACAACATCGACCCCCGCTTTAATCAGAGCTTCTGCCCCTTGAACGGTCGCGACATTTCCTCCAATAATAATTTTTTGAGGGTAAAGTTTTTTAAGTTCTACGATGCTCTCAAGCACTCGATGACTGTGTCCATGGGCAGAATCCAAAACAAGAACATCCACACCAGCTTCTACTAACTGAGCCGCCCTTTGAAAGGCTTCTTTCTCACCAACTCCGAGTGCAGCCGCACAAATAAGATTTCCATTTTCATCTTGAAGTGCATTTGGAAAATCTGCTTTTTGTCTCCAATCCTTTGAGGTGATTAATGACTTGAGTCTTCCTTCGGCATCGACAAGAGGGAGCTTCTCAACTTTATGTTTTCTAAAAAACTCCTGCGCCTCTACTTGAGTTGAACCTTCACGAAGACTAAGCGCAGGGCTCGTCATGATCTCAGAAATCAAAGCATCATCACTCACCGCATAGCGAATGTCTCGACTGGTGCACATTCCAACCAGGACATTGTTTTTATCGACCACCGGAAAACCAGTAAAACCACTATGTCGACTCAGTTCAATAATTTCTTGAGTGGTCTGCTCAGGCTGAGCGGTAATTGGTTCATGAATCACAGCATGTTGAAAATTCTTTACTTTGAGAACTTCTTCAGCCTGATCTTCGGCAGACATATTTTTATGAATGACCCCTAGGGCGCCTAACTGAGCCAAAGCAATAGCTGCATTGGCTTCAGTGACCGTATCCATAGCAGCAGACAACAACGGAAGCTTTAACCCTAAAGAAGCCAGATTAGTTTCAATACTCACTTCATGCGGTAGACACTCAGAATACTGAGGCTGCAATAAAACGTCGTCAAAGGAGAGTGATTCTTTAATAAGGAGGCTTCCCATAGTCCGGATTTAGTAAAAAACGCTCTCTCTGGCAATTAATTTAGCTCTACAAACAGAATTCTCACAAGAATTCGCTCAATCACTGTTCACGAGACAGTAAAAAGCATATAATACGATGGTGCTTTTTAAAGATATTCAATTTATATTTTTTTTCATCGGACTTTTATTGCTCAATAGCTGTTCAACAGCTCATCGGCACAAAGGCTTTTCCAAGAAAAAATACTTCCAAATTGAAAACAAAAATCCCATAGAACATCAAGAACTCTTTAAGAACTTGCGACGAGTGAAAACTCAACATGGCGTTCAATTCTTTGCCCTTCCCCTCACTCGCCCTATGCTCCTTTCTGAAATTCATGAAACTGCTTTTAAAGAAAAGTGGAGCCAAGATAAAATTCAAAGCGAAACAAAAAAACTTCAAAACGAAAAAGAAAAAATTTGCTTTCTCATTGGGCTATCTTCGCCAAATAAAGAAAAAATACATTTCAAATATTGGACTTTTCAACTCAACTCAAAAGAACAAAGCACCGAACTTCTCAGTTCCAAAAAAGAAGCTCCTATTGACGTTTACAACAAAACTCAATATCAGCAAATCCCGAGAAGATCCTACGACGACACCCGCTATTCTCAATGGAGACACCGAGACTATTATTCAAATTCATATTTTTACGATCGCTACGACAACAGAAGCTTTGAGCCAAACAATACGATCATTCCCATCAATTACATTTACTTTAAAACAAAGAGTATTTTCTGTGCCGAGAACAGCCAGGAAGCATGGCCGCAAAGTTTTGAAATTCAAGCCCAAGCACGCTTTCGAAGAAACTTGAAAGCACTGAAGCTTCTATGGAAAATTAGGGATTAAGGCAAAGCGTCGTCATAAAATTACGCATATAAGTTATACAAGAGAGGCGAATTTTGTTATATAAAGCGTGCTCTGAATTTCAGTAAGTATTTGAAACTTAAAGAAATCATCCATATTTTACGTCTCAAGTAATTTTGAAGTTTTAAGAACAAAGTATTAAGATGAGCTCTATGAATTTTAATAACGTCTTAAAAACTAATTTTTTACTGAGCTTTTTCCTTTTTTCCCTTTCAGCTTTTACTCAAAACGTTGATATGAAGCAAAGTAAAGCGAATGAATCAAAAGATTTTCAAAGCTATCCGTGGAATTTAAAAAATACTCCTGAGTATATCGATTTAGTCAAATCTGGAATCACAATTCACTTGAACAAGCCTATTTTATCCTCCCCTTACTACTGGAATTTTTTAAACGATAAATCTTCTGCAAATGCACTCAAAGCACAATTTTTAAAAAACAGAGTCGTTCGTCATTTACGGAATTTTTTAAAAAACTATAAAAACAGTGCCAAAATTAGTCCCCCAAACCCCTTACTCAGCATTGACGGTGTCAACGGCCTTATTTTTGACATCAAAGCAAAAAAAAGCTTTTTTCGAATTTCTGTAAAAGAAAATTCTGTCTTAGAAATTCAAAAAAACATTAAAAACAATTTTAAAGATGGAAACAAATACTCACTCAGTGGAGTACCTGCATATTTTGATCGCCCCACTCAGGAATCTAAAGACAGCTTAAATAAATTTTTCAAAACATACAAAGAAGATCTAGAAGAGCTTTTTTCTAAGCAAAGAAACCCATTTTTTTCTTTCTACAAAGTCAACATTAACCCCGATCATTTTACTGGAGAACGAGCATTTAAACTTAACTTTCCTCACTCCAATCCCATAAAATTTAATGGCGGTTACCTGGAAGTAAATACGGACACATTTAATGATGACGACCTCAAAAGCCTTCAAAATTATGTAAGAGTAATTCAAAGCATAGACTCCACACTTCTCTCAACAATATTTATAACAAGTACTCCAAAAGATGACTTAGCTAAATTTGATTCAGAATATAAAAACGATCGAATCGACCTTATCATTAACGCATTAGAACAGATTCAAAATCATGCGATTCTACTTAAAGAATTCAAAGCTCAGAAAATTCATCTTGTTACGTGCAAAGAGCATTCAGAACTTGAATGTGGTGGCGTTAAAAACGAAAAAGGAAAGAAAGTTGTCAACTGGCCATTAGCCATAAAAATAACAAAAACTGTTTTTCATAAGCATGAAAAAGTCGACCAAAACATAATTGACAGCCTTATTAATAAAATTGAAGGTAATAACTAATACAAAGCTGAAAGGGGACGGAGCAACCTAAAACCCAGCTCCGTCCCTCTTTTTCACATTTAGAGCCGATTTTAATCAGGCCAAAGAGTGAAGCTTTGATTGTTGAAAATTTATATAGAGATCTTCACAACAATGCTTCCTGTAGACAACAGGAAAAAACGGTGTCAAATCATAGTGGTACTATGATTTGACACCGTTCGTAAAAATATGCAATAATATTCGATAGATGTACCCTCGAAAATTAGGCGAAGTTGCTCTTAAACTCATTAAAAAGCTCCCTATACTTACCATTACAGGTCCTCGACAGTCTGGGAAAACAACTTTAGCGAGAAGCCTTTTTCCTGATTTTCAGTATTATTCTCTAGAAGATCCAGATCTTAGAAAACTTGCCACAAAGGATCCCCGGTCTTTTTTAGATCCCTCCAAGGGAAGCCTCATAATTGATGAAATTCAAAACGTTCCCGAACTCACATCTTACCTACAAGTGCTCGCTGATGACCCTGAAAATAAAAACAAATATATCATCACCGGCTCACACAGCCAGCTCCTTGTAGAAGCTGTTTCTCAGAGCTTGGTAGGTCGCACTCAAGTTTTAGAATTATTGCCACTTTCGTATTCGGAAATGAAAAATGAACCAAGCATAAATACTTTGAGCTTGGAAGAATATCTGTTTCGAGGATTTTACCCAGCAGTACACCACAAAAAACTTGATCCAAGCAGTTACTATAAAAATTATTTTCAACTTTACGTCGAAAAAGATTTAAGAAATTTATTTCAAATTAAAAACCTAGACCGCTTTGAACGCTTTACTTCGCTATTGGCTGGGCGCAGTGGACAGCTCATGAACTATGAATCACTAGGCACTGAAAGTGGCGTCACCGGCCCCACAGTTAAAGACTGGCTTTCAGTTTTGCGTTCATCTTATATTGCCTTTCCTCTTCAACCGCATTTTAAAAACTTCAACAAACGGATTGTAAAGTCTCCAAAATATTATTTTTATGACACCGGACTTCTTTGCTATCTGTTAAACATTAGCCAAGCTTCTCAACTTTTAAACCATCCACTACGAGGGCAAATTTTTGAAAACTTTATTGTCGTTGAATTTATCAAAAAAACACTCAACAGTGGAAAAGTCGATAAATACTACTTTTGGAGAGACCAGAAAGGTCATGAAATCGATTTACTCATTGATCAGGGAAACGAGCTTTATCCAATTGAAATTAAACTGTCTCAAACTCCTCAAAATTCTTTTATAAAAAATATTGAATTTTTTAACAAACTGCAATCTTTCGACGATGGTGAAGTTATTTACAGTGGAGACAACTACTCATTTAAAAACATTCAATACAAAAACTGGAGAGAAGCCTTTTAAGCTGACTTTACTTTCATGTGTTTGCCGTTAACCAGGCGACCATTGAGGAGTTCTATTGCCTTTTGAGCTACTTCAGTAACTTCATATTCCACAAAACCAAAACCTTTCGAAAGTTTGGTTTTTTCATCGAGCACTAAAGTGCAGCTTTTTAATTTTCCAACTTTTTCAAATAATTTTTCGAAGTCTAATGCATTCAAAGATCTTTCAATGTTGGTAATAAGCAATTTCATGGTCGTGAAAGAATAGCATTGAAAGCCTGAAATAACAGTAAAAGAAGAGCTGAGATGCCCAAAAAAAGCATTTAAGCATTTGTTCTCCCTCAAGAATACTGTAAACTAAGTGAGTTATGCCTTTAGAGTATCAATATCTTGTTCTCTTTTCATTGCTTTTATTGCTCCCAGCTTTTTTTATTCGAATTAAAATTCCTATTGGAATTACTTGTTTGGGAATCGGAATTATTTGCGCCCATTTTCTCCTCTTTAAAAATGATTCTTTAGTGATTATTTTGGCTCAACTTGGAATTACCTCTTTATTTCTCTTTGCTGGAATGGAGGTTGATTTTGCCGAACTCAAAAAAGATGCTCTGGCCATCATTTCCTATGTCTCCATCGCATTGTTACTGATTGCTGGATTTTCCTATATCTTTTTTTATTTTTTCAACATTCCCTACAGAGCAGCCTTACTCTTTTCAACCGGGCTCTTCACACCAAGCGCAGGTTTTATACTCAGCTCATTGAAGAGTTATGGCTTTGGTGAACTTGAGAATCATTGGATCAAAATAAAAGGAATTGCTCATGAAGTCGTTTCCATCATTGTTTTATTTTTTGCATTAAAATCGAACAGTGTTGAATCTTTGCTGGTCTCCAATGCTATGCTCGCTGGTCTCATCATTCTCCTTCCTTTTATTTTTAGGTTTTTCCTCAAATACCTCGCCCCCTATGCTCCTCAGTCAGAAGTTACTTTTCTGATATTTATGGCCTTGATCTGCGGTATCTTTACTAAAAAAATTGGAGCTTATTACCTTATTGGAGCTTTTATAGCAGGAATTATGGCCGGGTCTTTTAAGCATTATTTTGAAGAAAAAGAATACAAGAAACTATTCAATGCCCTTGGCGCCTTTTATGCCGTTTTTGTTCCCTTCTATTTTTTTAAAGCTGGGCTGGGTGTGAAGTTGAGCTACTTTTCCCTTCATGCCTTCATGCTAGCAGCGTTACTCTTTGTCGTCGTGAGCTTTTTAAGAGTGGCCATGTGCTATATTAACATGAAATTTTTCCTTCCAAAATCGACCAATAAAAAAGAAATTGCATTTTCACTATTACCAACTCTCATTTTTGGATTAGTCATTGTGAACATTCTCAAAGATAACTTTGAAATTCCGGAATTTCTTCTTGGATCAATGATCATTTACACCATTGCCAACAGTTTAATTCCTGGACTGCTTTTTAAAAACAAGATGAATAAAAAGCCTAGTGACGACAGCTCCGATGAAATCATTTACGACTCAATTGATGCGCCTTCAGAAGAAGCCAAAAGTCTTTGCTAGATCGGTTTCTTCTTTAACCAACAACCGTCGTGGCATCAATCTGGTCAGTGCTGTAAAGAGTGATGTGTTCAATGTTAACATGCTCCGGTTGCGATAAGATCCACTCGACATTACGAGCAACATCAACAGCCTCCAAAGTGCGAAAGCCTGAATAAACTTTTTTAGCGGCTTCGAGATTGCCTTTAAAGCGGACATCTGAAAACTCTGTGTGGACTCTTCCAGGAGCCACTGTGGTGACTCGAATGTTTTTACCAGCAAGGTCTTGCCTCAACGAGAGAGAAAAGCTGTGAACCGCGGCCTTCGTCGCACAATAAGCACTACCGCCCTTGTAGGAGCGTTCTCCAGCAACTGAACCGAGATTCACAATATGGCCATTGCCCAACTTGAGCATTCCCGGAATCATTTTCTTAGTTAAATACATCAATGCAATTAAATTTGTTTGAATCATGATTTCAATATCGCTCCAATCGTAATTCTCAAAGCTTTCAGAACCAAGAGCAAGACCAGCGTTATTGATCAAAATATTGCAAGGTGGAATCTCTTCAACGAAGGCATCGAGCTCTAAACGATTATTCAGATCCGTTTTAAAAATATGAAAATTACTTGAATCACTGAGTTCATTTTTTAAGGACTCTAATTTTTCAATCCTACGAGCACAGGCATAAATTTCATATTTTTGCGATAAGACCTCTACCATTGACTTACCAATTCCCGCACTTGCCCCAGTAATAAGTATTTTTTTCATGACTTCTAGACCTATCAAAAAAGAACTCACATTTCAGTATTTCAAAAGCCCCATTTTGACTCTACACACAAAGATAGATTAGAATAAGAACTGTGCCCCAAGGAAAAGATGCTTCCCTTTATTTTTTAACTGCCAAAGTGCACGATAATGACCGAATTGAAATTCAATTTGGTTTTGAAGGCAGAAAAAAAACTAAAAACAAGCGAATTGAGTATGACGCAACTTTTGTGTTTATTTCTCCGAACAATATAGGCTTAGCACGCGACGACAACAGTAAATCTATTCTGAAGAACTTTCAAAGCTATTTAAGACTCCATACTTGTGCCATCAATCACAAGCAAAAAAGCTCTCAAAGAATTGCCGACCAACTCAAAAAGCTCAAAAATGATTTTTCAATTTCTCAATTGAGTATTTTTGCCTTGGAAATTGAAGCCTACCTCAAGAGCTTAAAGCGAAAAATAGAACTCATCAAAGAGCCGAGCCGAAATGTCTACGAAAAACACAAAGCAGAAATCAACGAAGCCATGGCCATCATGAGCCACTTTAGAGAGAATATATTTCAAAAACACAAAAATTCAGACATCAAATTGCTTGACGAATACCTCTCCCACCTTTTTGTTCAATTCTTAAGTCAAACACACAAGTCGCTCCCGGGTATTGAAAAGAACACTGTTGCCACCTATCTTGTCAAAGAAAAAGAGCATCGCAAAAACGAAAACTATTGGCTCGCTGAACTCGATAACAGTGAAAAAACTCGAAGTAAAAACGAAGAAAGTTATTTGAGACGTGTCACCTTACTTAAAAAATATTTTCAGAGCGATGCCTTTGTTGAAACAAAGACATCGCAATTAGAGAATCGATTACTCATTCCAGTTTACGGTATTTCAGCTGCCCTTGCTGCGACCTGGGCTATTCTCATTCAAGTCCATCAGTTTAAAAATATGAATGAACTTGTTGGTATCAACACAATAAGCTTTATTGGAGTTGCTATCTTTGCCTATGTCATTAAAGACATCGCCAAAGATTTTTTTAGAAAATACTTTCTTCAATCTTCAAAAAAGTTTTTCGCCGATAATAAGAAAAAACTTTATCATAAAGAAAAAAAAATAGGGAAAATCGACGAACACCTTAGCGTTCTTGATGAAAACGAATTATCTTCCAGACTTTTAAAAGCACGTTACTTCGGAAAACAAAATTCGTTAGAAAAAAGAATTGGTGAGGTATTTCTAGCTTTTAAGAAGAAATACACTTTAAACAAAAAACATTTTAAAATTGATCAAGACTACTCCTTTGGCCTTCGAGAAGTCATGCGCATACGATTCGATAAATCAAGACCCTTCATGGAAGACAGCATCCGAGAACTCAGCTACTTGAATGAAGACGCTAGCGTCAGCCACAGTGAAATTAAAAAAACCTACAGAACTTACATTGCTACCTGGTTAAACCCTCGAGAAAATCCAGAGGAAAACATGCTCTTTAAAGTTTTCAGAATCAAAATGGACAAAGATAAAATCACTGAATGCAAAGAAGTGATGTGGGAAAAAGCCAAAGGCACCCTGCCCCCTCCTTTTTAAGAACAAACTTGACCTTACAACATATATATTGTAAGATAAAAACATGCCGTTATCTGGTAAAAAAATGATCCAAAAGAGTCTAGGAGAACGAAAATGATCTATTATGCAAAAATTACTAAAGATAAATACGGAGATTACAACGTCGATTTTCCTAAGCTTCAGGGCTGCCACACTTCAGGCAACACTTTAAATGAGGCAAAATCGAATGCAAAAGAAGCTCTCGACGGATGGCTGGCATCTGTATGCTCAAGAGATCTAAAGATTCCGAATCCGACACCAAGAAAATCAAAAATCTTTTTCCCCATTGAAGTTAATTCTAGAGTCGCCTTCGCCATTACCCTCAGGAAGACAAGGTCCCTCAACAATTTAACTCAAAATATGGCCGCTAAACGAATTGGAGTAACCCAACAACAGTATGCACGATTAGAAGATCCCGATAAGACAAACCCTACTTTAAAAACTATAGAAAAAATAAAAGAAGCACTTGGAGTTCATTTCAATTTCTCAATTGCCCCTAAACGCTTAGAGGCAATTTCTTATATACTGAAATACGTTGATTGAACTTAAGCAATCGTTGCAGAACTTTGTTCTTCTGGAATTCTTAAATTTTGTCCAGGGTAAATTTTATCAGGATGGCTCAACATCGGCTTATTTGAATCAAAAATCATATTATATTTCATTGGATCGCCATAATATTCTTTTGAAATTTTACTCAAAGTGTCTCCAGATTTTACTGTGTAAAAACGAGGTTCAGGCGCCGGTGTTTTTACCGTCATCTGACTATCAACACTCCCAATGCCGGTAACGTTTCCAACAGCGAGGACTACCTTTTCATGAGTCTCACCAGTTTCACACTCTCCACAAACAGTTGCTTTTTCACCGTCAACATTGACAGAAAACTGCTCAACCGGAAAACCAAACTTTGTGACAAATTCTGAAATTTGAGCTTCTTTTTTTTCATTAGCCACTTCAGCTCCACCAAAAATTTTCTCACCAGTATCTTTTATAAACGAAAATATTCCCATAATAATTGAACTCCTTCTTAATTAGATATAGAAATTCTAACAGATTTAAATCATTTAGAAACAAAATGCTCAATCATTTATAAATTCTGCGCAACGCGCCAGTTTTCTTTAAAACTATTTCACCCCAAAGCCTTATAACGATCTTCCTCACTCGGGAAGTAGACATTATCAAGGCAAAGCTCTTGTAAATTTCTAATGCCCATTGAGGCCATCAGCTCTTCATATTCATGCTCTAAAGAATGCATGTATTTCACAATCCGTTCACTTCGACTTTCAACGTCAAAACCAGATTGCAACTTCAGATCGTGAGTCGTAATGCCGACTGGACAGTTGTTGGCGTTACAGGTCAGTGATTGAATGCATCCTAGAGCCAAGAGAAAGCCTCGTGCGGAGTAACAGGCATCAGCTCCAAGAGATAAGGCTAAAAAATGTTTACCGGCGTTGATGAGCTTTCCGGCGGCAATTATTTTTGTTTTATTTCTCACACCGGCATCACGCAAGCACTTATCAATCCATGGTAAAGAGTGAAACAAAGGCATGCCAACATCATCCATAAAACTTTTTGGCGCCGCTCCAGTTCCACCTTCACCACCATCAACGGCTATGAAATCTGGAAAATCTCCGCTCTCTTTCATGACATGTACCAAATATGCAAATTCTTGCTTACGACCAAAACACAGTTTAATTCCTACAGGTAAGCCACTAATTTCCTGAAGCTCTTTCGTAAATCGAACGATGCCCTCAGCACTATCACACTCTGGGTGAAATGCGGGAGAAACAATATCTTTGCCCATTTCAACTCCACGAAGTTCAGCAATTTCTGCGGTAATTTTTTCCTTTGGAAGTAAGCCACCCTTTCCAGGCTTGGCGCCTTGGGAGAGCTTTAACTCAATCATTTTTACACTGGGTAATTCGCAGATTTTTTTAAGTTTTTCTGGTGAAAAGTTGCCATTCTCATCACGAACTCCAAACTTTGCCGTTCCAATTTGAAAAATTAAATCTGCTCCTTGTTCATGATGGTATTTAGGGAAACCACCTTCCCCAGTGTTCACAGCAACCCCAGCTTTTTTTGCCCCACGCGTGAGAGCCTGAACTGCGCGTTGACCTAAAGCCCCAAAGCTCATGGCACTGACGATTAAAGGTTTTTGAATGCTAAAAATATTTTTAATTTTTCTTTCTTCACCAAAATACAAAGAAAATTTCTCATGCTCAGTGATGGCAGTTGGAAACATGGAATGCCGGAGTTTAAAAGTCGATCCATAGTTCTCGTATTGACTTCCAAAAGCTGAGGAGGAGTCGACGCCCTTGGCTTTTCTGTAGATTTCACTTCTTTCCGTTCTATTAAAAGGTCTTTCCTCAGTATCGCTAGAGAAAAAATACTGCCTCAACTCTGGTCCAACACTTTCAGCAAAGTAACGAAACAAGGCAATAATGCCAAAGTTCGACAACAGAACACTGTTTTTTTGAAGAAACAAAAAATAAACATTAAAAGCAAAAGCGATAAAAAAGACAGCAAAGACTATATAAAATAAACTTGATAGAAAAAACGAAGCCATTAAAGAGAACAAACAGAAAACTGGAATCAACCAATTCACGTAAGCAGCAATTTTTTCTAAATTAACAGCAAGACGAGTTTTATTCGACATTGAGAGAATCTACAGAGTAGACCCCTCATCAACACTTTCACCTGGCAATTCCTGAGATCCTGTTGGCGTTCCTCGAACGGCTAAATTAATATTGGTGTATCCAATTTTAGTCAGCGTAAAAAGCACTCGCTTGATGTAAAGAAAATCAATTTCATGATCAGACTGAATAATCACTTCGGCTGGAAACTTCACACCGTCATGAGTCTCTTCAAAGAATCTTTTATATTCAGACATTTTTTGAGTCAGCAACGGCAAAGCCCAGTCAGTTTCCTCAACAAGTGAATCAATACCATCATTCGAACCAACGGCGGCACCTTCAAGACTTACTTTCTCAGGAGTCACGGTAATGATTGGCGCTCGGCGAATTTCTTTGGCATACATCGCTTTTGGCAGTTCAATGTCTTTGTTAATAAACATGATGTCACCGGTCGTCGAAAATGTTTGAATTAAGAAAATAATAATCACGGCAAACATATCGATCATAGACGTCAAGGTCAGCTCTTCGTGAATTGAACGAGACTTCCCTCCACCCTTTAATCGGTAACGAAGCTCTTTTAAATCTCGAGGAGAGCGCAAGTGATAACCTGGAACTTTAATACCCATTTTTAATTCGCTCCCTCTAATCCACTCACAACCAACTCCGCAAAGTCATGAGACAAACTGTAATCCATGGCTTGAACTAAATTCCCATACATTGTGGCATCGGCACTATAAATGACAATATCTTTTTTCTCAGGGTAATTCACTCTGGCTTTTTCCAAGAACGAGTCAACTTCATTCCAATCAAACTCATCTGAAGATGAAGACTTCTCGAGCCGTTGCACACTGCCTTTGTCAGACATTTCAATACGGTCTTTAAAAACAGATATTTTTAAATCAGCTTTAATCTCTTTTTGAGGTTGTTGAATGACTTGTTCAGCCGCATCATCAGAGCCCATATTGACTTGTATTGATGAAATTTGATCCATGGCTGAAGTGATGATTAAGAAAATAATAATCATTGAAAATAAATCAATAAAAGGAACAAGGTTCAAGGCACCCGCATTTACTTTTCTTTTTTTAACTTCACCTGAAGATAATATTTTCATGAATTCATCTCTATCATTTTCTCAGCCGCTCTCTTAAGAACGTGCTGGAAACTTTTCTCTATTTTGAAGAATGAGGTTTAAAGTGGCCACGCTGATTTCATGAATACCATCAAGAATCTTTTGTGTTTTTGCCGTCAATAAAGCTGAAGCTAACAAACAAGGAATGGCGACCAAAAGCCCCATCATCGTTCCATTCATGGCAACTGAAATTCCCGTTGCTAACATGGAAGCTTTTTCAGCCGGATCCACCTGCTGAACAGATTGAAAAGACTGAATCATACCAGCTACTGTAGAAAGTAAGCCTAAAAGTGTGGCCACGTTTCCAAAAAGTGCCAACCAAGGCGTTCTTTTCTCGACGTAAGGAACTTCTCTCAATGCCGCAACATCCATTGAAGTTTGCACTTCATCGTTGCTCCCTTTATTCATCACAGAAATAAGACCAGCTTTAACAATATTGTTTAGTGGCGTTTTTCTATCGTTACAATAGTTGACTGCCGAATTGAGATCACCGGCAAGGATTGATCTTTCGACGTGGTTGACGAACTTATCTTTGTTTATAGAAGACTTTGCATAAAGCACCCACAGCCTTTCTAAAAATATAGCAAGAGCAAAGATAGCAATGGCGGCTATACACCACATCCAAACGCCACCTTCGAGAAAAAATTGAATTATTGATTTATCGCCCATGTTGTTAATTCCTCCCAGATCTAATTATCATTTTCAGACTATCTTGCTGAAAATAAAAGCTTATTTGAGATTAAAATTTGACCATGAGACTCAAAAGCGTCAAAACTCTGCTGAGTTTAAGATTCTTCAGCCAAATGCCGCGCATCTAAGACGGAAATTACCGCCATATTGACTATTTCCTCCACAGTCGACGAACGCTGAAGCACATGAACTGGCTTTTTCATGCCGACGAGGATAGGTCCAATCATCTCAGCTCCACCGAGCTGCCCTAGTAATTTGTAACTAGTATTGGACGCAGCCAAGTTTGGAAAAACGAGAATGTTTGCAGATTTTTCTTCTGGAATTCTGGTGAACGGATAACTTTTTAACAAATCAGCATTCACGGCAACATCGGCCTGCATTTCGCCATCAATCACTAAGTCAGGGTATTTTTCTTGAAGAATTTGTGTCGCCGCTCGAACGCGATCAACCTCTGGAGAGCGACTGCTTCCAAAATTTGAATAACTCAACATGGCCACTCGTGGATCGAAACCCAAAAAACGAGCTAACTCAGCGGTGTTCTCGGCAATAGCAACCAATTCTTCAGCATTTGGATTCGTGTGAACGGTCGTGTCACTGAGAAACAAAACTCGTTCTTTCCAAATGTGCATATAAACACCAGACACTCGTTTATTTTCTCGAGCGCCAATGATTAAAAGATTCGGTCTTAAAATATCAGCATAATTTCTAGTTAATCCAGCCAAACACACATCGGCATATCCCTGGTCCATATGCATGGCAGAAAAGAAAAAAGGATCCTTCATATCTTGTTGTGCTGTCGATAAGGTCAATCCCTTACGAGATCTTCTTTCAAAATAAAGATTGGCATATTCTTCATACGAAGCATGCATCCGAGGCCGAATGGTTTCGACGCCAACTAAGTCGTCCTCCAAATGAAATTGTTTTATTCTCTCTTGAATAAGATTAGGAGCACCACAAAGAATGGGCTCTGCAATATTTTCAGCTTGAATGATCGCAGCAGCCTTAAGAATTTTTTCATTATCACCTTCCGGAAATAAAATACGAATTTTCTTTTGTTTGCGATTGAGTTTTTTAGACTTCGATCTAAAGTCTCGCATGACAGAATGACGTTTCCCCTGAATCTTCTCTAACTGTAATGTGTAATTCTTTAAATTTCCACCAGGCAAATCCGAGCGAGCCACTCCTGACTTTATTGCCGCATCGGCCACTGCAGGCGCGACCCAAGTCAACGCACGCGAATCGAAAGGCTTTGGAATAATATAGTCTTCACCAAACTCAATGGAGGTCTTAGCATAAGCATTGATCACTGAATCGGGAACGTTCTCTTTCGCCAGCCGAGATAAGGCCATGGCTGCCGCAATTTTCATTTCTTCGTTAATGGCGCTTGCATGGGTGTCGAGGGCACCTCGAAACAAAAACGGAAAGCAAAGAACATTATTAATTTGATTTGGATAGTCAGAGCGCCCGCTTCCATAAATAAGATCTTGTCGAGCTTCGTGAGCGTCTTCATAGGTAATTTCAGGATCGGGATTCGCCAAAGCAAAGACGACTGGCTTTGCTGCCATCGTTTTGAGCATGGACTGAGAAAGCACGCCTCCAACACTACAGCCAATAAAAACATCGGCTCCATGCATAGCGTCCTCTAAGGTTTTTGGAACTTCTTTGAGCCAACGTTTTTGGCCACTGGGAATTGAGAACTCAGCTTTAAACTGATTCATGTCTTCACTTCGACCTTCGTAAAGAACGCCACTTCGATCTGTCATGACGGTATTCTCAAGACGAACGCCTAATTTTAGCCAGAAGCGAGCACATGAAATAGAAGCCGCACCACCCCCACAGAAAACAACTTTCACCTCTTCAATTTTTTTCCCAGAAATTTCTAGAGCGTTGATTAAAGCCGCACCACTAATAATGGCGGTTCCGTGTTGATCGTCGTGAAACACCGGAATTTTCAAACGTTCTTTCAGAGTTGTTTCCACCTCAAAGCAATCTGGCGCCTTAATGTCTTCTAAATTAATGCCGCCAAAAGTGGGCTCTAAGGCCTCGACAGCTTCAATCAATTTTTTGGGATCGGGACAATTGAGCTCAATATCAAAACAATCAATATCGGCAAATTTCTTAAAAAGAACTGCCTTGCCTTCCATGACGGGTTTTGAAGCCAAAGGGCCAATATCACCCAAGCCCAAAACAGCAGTTCCATTTGTGACAACAGCAACCAGATTCCCTCGAGCCGTGTATTTATAGGCATTCAGCTCATCTTCTTGAATCGCTCGACAAGGTTCAGCCACCCCCGGAGAATAAGCAAAACTGAGGTCTCGCTGGCTGGAAAGACTCTTCGTCGGCTGAATCTCTAATTTACCAGGCTTAGAATCCTTTGAGGGATCACCCTCATGATATCTGAGCGCCTGCTTATTGAGAAGTTGATCTTTATTTTTTAGCTTGGAATCTTTATGGGAAGCCATAACAATTGAACTTTTATATGAAACAGTCCTTGAGTCGAGCAGCTTCTTGATAATAAAAAAACCTTGACCAGAATCACCAGAAATTAGAGAAATAGGCACTATATGGGCTTACTTTTTCGCTTAAAAACTGATTTAAAAAAATCCAACGACAGCCTCCTGGTTTTTGAAAGCTCGAAAAGAAGATTTGCCATGGGTGGCGGTTTTTTCTTCGGAGGCATTTTTCTAGCGGTCCTCACCTTTGCCGCTCTCCCAACTTTTAAAATGTTTTGGAATGAAGGCAATGGCTTCGACAAATCAATTTGCATTTTCTTCATCATTGCCCTGGCGCTCTATCCAATTTTTGCCAGCGCTTGTTTTTTTTATGATGAAAAAGTTTCCATCAAAAAAACTAAAAACAAAAGCTACAAAATTTTCAAAAAAAGAAGCGTCCTTTTCATTCCCTACTTCAAAGAAGAAATTGAAATTAATGATCTCAAAAACGACCTCTTTCTAGACAACTGGAAAGGCAAGCTCAACACGGCAGCTTTGAAAGAAATGAAAACCGGCGAGAAAGAACGCTATGCCACCAAAGGCCACTGGCTTTTGAAATTCAAGAAAAAAGAAACTTCATTCGTTGAAGCTCGTGCTCGAAAAGAAGAAGTCGAGTGGCTCTGGAGCACGCTGATTACTTGGTTTGAGGAAGAGAAAGCCGAAGTGACTGCGAACCCTAAATCCCCTGCGCCGTAAGTTTTTCTGTAGAAAGATTCTTCAAACCTGCACTCTTCATTTCGCGACGAAAAAACATCTCAAAACATCCAGTCTGACCAGAATGATTCGACATTCTTCCTGTAATTTTCTTATTGAAATGATCGTAACTTCCTACATAATGTGAAAAAGGAGCACTCGAGTAGCGGTGCTCATAACGATTGCCCTGCAGGGACCAGTTTCCTGTATATTTACTTTCTGTAAACGTCCGATTTGACTTTAAGAAAACATAGCTAGAAGCAACAAGCCCATTACAACTCCAATCAAACTGAGTGAGCCAATAGCCCATGGGAATGCTGCCATCAGGATCGGGACTTGGTCTTGTTGGACTCCCCTCTTCTTCAATCTTTTTAAGCTTTAATGTATTGCTGAAAGCATCCCATTCAAAGGAAGCCTCGTAACTGTGCCTGTCTCCAGGAATTTTTACATTGTTTAAGAAAAGTTCATTTGCCGTTGAATCAAAAACGTTTGAACGTGAAAAATCTAAGTTTAAGGAAAAAAGATTCGCCATAAAAAAAGTTGCTACTAAAAATAAAATTCTATTCATTAAAAGACCCTCCAATTAAAGTTTTTTTAAATTAAAACAATGAAAAAGATTTTAAACAAGGAGTTGCCGCAATGAGCAAGAAACTGAGACGTGAGGAACTACGGGGAAAGCGTCAAAAGCGAATAATCGGCAACATTCCAAAGAAATTGAGTATAGAAATACTTAAAATCTGTATCGGAAAGCTTATCCTCATCTGTAGAATCCTTTGCAAGTTTGGAGTGCAAGACATGAATTTTTTTGAGATCCTCATCATCGATCGCCTTTAAAAGCGCCAAAGAATCTAAAACTAAAGCATCTGCTTTGCACTCCTGAAGTCTTCCATAAGACTCGCTCTGAAAACGCGGATAAATCTGAGCCATTCTATAGACTCTTTCTTGTGCAAAAAGTGAACACTTTTTAGTTTCTCGATCATGAGCCCCATTTTCAAAGAGTTCATCAAATGACAATTTTTCGGGCTCTTCGACTGCGCTCGCATGAAAATTTTCAAGGAAAACTCCACGATCAGACTTATTCATGAGAAAAGACCATCGGCGATAACGCTCGACAACTTTTGTTTCTGACTGAGGAAGTATTTTTTTTCTCAGTAAATTTGTATAAAGACGATGAATATTACGAGCTTGTGGGTAGTTTTTAGAGTGAAAAAGCTCAGGCCAGAGTTTTTGATTGTTTTTGAGCATAGAAAGCTCAAAGGGACTGAGCAAATAAAGAGAATTGTTTTTTTGAGACCAGGAGCTTTGTTGTAAGTTTTTTTCCGTATAAGCACGAATACCACGCTCATTAAAAAAAATAAAAGTTCCCAACGTCACAATAAAAAACAAAAAAACTTGCAGTCTCAGTGGAATTTTCATCTTCAAGCTTTCAGCGATTTCTGTATGAGTTGAGCAACCTTTGCAGCAACTTTTAAATCGCCTGACGCCTTAATCTTTCCGGTCATCAAGGCTAAAGAAAGGTTGAGTTTTGAATGCCCCAGCTTATAAAAGGTAGCATCCTTCATTTTAATTTCAGAAGTCGCCTCATAAGACTCAGAACAAGAAAGCTCAGCTTGCCCCTCAGAATTCACCTCAAGCAGAAAAGTCTTTGAATCCGTTAAATTCAAGAGTAAAGAAGTGTCATCAAGACCTTTGCCCTTAAAAAGGAAAGGATCCTCTTTGAGTATTTGAGAAAGTTTCGTTTCCAGTAATAAGGCTCCTTCGTGCTCCATTAAGAAACAAATTGCCAGAATTCGAGGCACCAGGCAAGAAGAAGGAAAGAAAAGAGAGCTCTAGTTTTTAAAAATTTTCATCCAAAATAACGCTCAAAGGAGTCATTCTATTTTTTTTGACCTCTAAAGAGTCTATGGTCTTTTTCATTTGCAAGGCATCGTTGATGAGTTCAATTTTATGAATTCCCACCGGCAAGGAAAGCTTCGAAGTTGGCGTCCTCAAGGCTTGACCATCTTCTCCCAATAAAGTTGTCCCGTTGAATAAAATACGCGTCGCATCTGGAAAGACCGTAATTCCCAGCCGTCCCGTTGGCCCTGAATAACTACTTACTTTTCTTCCAGCAGACTCAACAGGCTCGACCACGTCAACTGCTTCAAGCTCTGCAGACTCAAGCTCGACATCAGGAGTCTCTTCGACAATAACCTCAACTTCTTCAGTTGGAAACTCATCATTTTTAAGAAGCTCTTTTGGTGAATTGTCCTGAGGAACTTCATTTGAATTTTTAAAGATTTGTTGACTGTCGTAACTTAAAAGATCTTCTTCAGGAAAACTTTCTTCATCTTGAGCAAGATCCTCTTCAGCTAAGGATTCACTACTTAACTGGCGCCCCTCCGACTCCTCATCCGATGGAAGCTCTTCAAGCTGTTGAGCTTGATCTTTTACTTCAGTCACAGTCTCAGTCTTAGTCTTAGAAGAAGTGAGTTCTTTGGAGGGAGCTTTTTCAGTCTCACCTAATTTCAAAAAAGCAACCAACCCCAAAACAATAGACAGCATCGCTATTCTCGGAGGAGTGAAAAAGGTCTTTCTTGCAGGCTTCTTTTCAGAAAAGGCCGGTCGCTGTTTCGGAAGCAGCTTCTTGTTGGTGACCGCTTTCACCTTAATCTCTGAATTCTCCAGTGATTTTTTATCGACATCGAGAACATGATAACTTTTCTCAAAAGACTCACTCAATGTGTTCTCTTGTGTTTCTTTGTTGTTTTCAGAAAACGCTTGTGACTCAGCAACTGGCTCAGCCGCGGGCAACGCCACCTCTCCATCGGCATTAGAAACTAAAGTTTCTTCATGTCGATCGACGACGGTAGCATTTTCAAGAGCGGCGGCATCGACCCTCGTTGCATTTTTGGGATCACGATCCTTCGGCGCCTGTACCTTGCGAAGTAGATTTTGAGCTTCTGCTTCTAAATCAATTTTCTCTCTTTTCTTTTGCTCTTTAAGAATATCTTTTTCATAAACTTTCCTTAAAAACTTTGAAAGATCAGTCGGATAAAACTCCTGATGCCTTTCACTCAAGTATCGGAAAAGATCTTTATAAAAATCTTCAGCTTTTTGATAACGACCGGAACGTTCTTTTGACAAAGCCTTTAAAACAATACGATCCAGCGCATGACTGACCAGCGGATTCTTTCTTGAAGGCGGCGGCACTTTAGCCTGACGAACTAAATTTAAAGTTCTCATGTCATCCCCAGCAGAAAACAACCTTCTCTGAGTTAAAAGCTCCCAAAGAATAATTCCCAAAGAAAAAATATCGCTTCTTTGATCGAGACCTCGTCCCATCGCTTGCTCTGGAGACATATAACCAAACTTCCCCTTTAAAACCCCAGCACGAGTGACACTAGCCCCTTGCGTGGCTTTGGCAATTCCAAAGTCAACAATTTTCACCTCTCCCTCATAGCCGAGCATAATATTTTGAGGGCTCATATCGCGATGAACAATACCCAAATGTTTATCTTGAGAATTTTTAAATCGATGAGCATAGGCCAAACCTTTTGCAGCCTCACAAACAATAAAGCAGCTCAGTTCAATGGGAATTCGAATTTGTTCACGATCAGCACGTCCGAGCAATTGTCTTAAGTTTTTTCCTTGAACATATTCCATGACCAAGTAAAGATATTCTTGAAATTCACCATTCACATAAATTTGAGCAATGTTCGGATGGCTCAACATTCCCGAAAGGTTTGCCTCCATCTGGAACATTTGCTTGAAATCTTCTGAGCCTGCGTATTGTGGGAGAATTCTTTTAATGGCCACCGTTTTTTTAAAGTCACCGTATCCAATTTGAAGCCCCCGAAAAACCTCGGCCATCCCCCCGGCAGCAAGACGCTCCAAAAGAACAAGGTCGGATCCAAATTTTTCCATTACAAAGCTGTATCGGCTGGCTAAGCCCAAGTATTTACAAGCTTTTTGTTAAATTAACCCGTTCTTAGCTCTTTCTTGTCTTAATGATGAAAAAAAGATCTCAAAAGGGTGGAAAAACTAAGCACAAGCTCTTTTGGGAGACTTCTTCGCAATGAAGAATTCATTTTTTTCTCCTTTTTTTTGGCTTCACGCGAGTGCCCTGGGGAGTCGCACTTCGTGAAGTCACTTTTTCTTAGCTCCGAGTCGAATCAAGCGTCAAAAATCATGCTATAATGGAGGGGTATTGAAAGTAATTCTGCGTTTTTATTTCTCAAAATTACTTTTAGTTTTTTAACTTTCGGGTTTTTTAAAAATGGGGGCGTCGGGTTTCGACGGCTACTTTTGGGATTATGGTGGCATGCAGAGTGTGTTTGTGAACTCTTAAATCCATGCAAACAAAACATAAATGCTAATAATAATTTAGCTCTTGCTGCCTAATATAGGCTGGCACGATCCTTGGGTCTTCGAAGGTTGAGGCGCCAATGTGATTGTTATCATGACCTTTAGTCTTTAATGAGGTCACTGCTTTAAAGATGAAACGTAAAGTGAATCGTTTTCTTGTCTGTGGGTTTCTAGATGTGCAGGAAAATTAAAACAAACTAGAAAATAAGCATGTAGAAGCTATAGTTGCTAGTAATTCGGACGTGGGTTCAACTCCCACCGCCTCCACCAATTGTGAATGTCTCAGGAAGGACACTCGCTAAGCAGCTTCAAAAAGACTCCTTAACCCCAAAAAGTCCATCCATCCTTCTACAATCATCACCATGGCAAGAGTGTCGAGTTCGCAATACTTCTTTAATGCCGAAAGAACCAAGTCTCTTTCTTTTTCAGTCATCTGGGTATATTGCATTTTAGCATATGCCGTAAGAGCGGCCCCACCATTTCGAATGTCATCATTCATTAAAAATTCTTGATCGCCTTTAGAAATACCTTCAAAAACTGAAGGTAACTTCTTATACGGATCAACTACTTTACCATTCACTTCTTCAAACCAAATAAAGTCACTAAAGTTTTTACTGATTAAAGACTCACTTCCGTAAATAGCCTTGCTGTACTTCTGTTTTAAAAACGAACTTGAATTTAAGACTGCAGGTAAAATGGCTTTTATGCTGTTAGAACCCCCAGTCGCAGGATCAAAATAGAACCTCTTTACAAGTTTCCACAAATCAACCATATCTCGCTTGCCGATCCATGAAGTATCGCTTTTCGCGGTTGAGTGAGAAATCTCTTGAATGAACTCCAGAAGCTCTTCTTTATCTAACTCTTCAGAGGCCAGTAACTGCCTATAGATTAGATTTAAATAGGTATTCTCATGGGGAGAGTAACAAAAAACAGTCCCACCATTTTTTGAAAGCGATTTTTTTAACTCCCTAATGAATTCAAAGTTTGGAAAGAATGATCTCTTTGTATTGATGTATTCCCCCGCGTGAGCAACACTACCGTCCTCTGAGAGCGTATGATGACTAAACTGAAAGGCAATCCCTTCATAAGGCTTCATTCCAGCATGAAAGGGAATGGCTGCTGCAGAAGTCTCAAAATCAATAAAATTAAGTGGCCATTTCCAGGAATCTATTTCTTTCAATAGATTTTCCTTATCAAGAAAAAAACTCTTGTCACCTTTTATAACTTTTTCAACTTGAAGCCATTGCCGCTCAGTAGACGACAAACCATCTTTTTTGTCTGACTTTGCTACAATGTCTTCTTGAGACAAGTCCTTAAGAAAGAACTTCCCACCTTCCACAAACTTGTCTTTTTTCCGAGAGGACCAAAGCTCAAGAACCAGTGGCTCAAGAAATTCACTGTCTTTTACTCCAGCCTGCAGTGACCAACATTCCTCAAATCCCGAAAGCCCCCCACTCGCCTTATCTTCATCGGTACAACGAAACTCACACTTGGCACAAACGGCCCCAAGAGGTGAAATAATTCTTTCATCGAGCCTATATTTCTCACTGAGAAAATGAATTTTGCCATCAAAGCTTGCAGGGAGCCCTGGTCTTAGCTCGTCTTCAGAGTGTATTTTAAGAACGACATCGCTAACATCAACAGCTTTAAGTACCTTTTCACGAAGTTCTTCATCGGTGAGTTTTTCTACCTGCACTGCACACTTTCTTCCATCACTCTCTTCAATCATAAACTTTTGATGAAGACCATCTGTAGGACAAGCAGCATTCTTGTCGGCCATCATTAGAAAGCTTTTTACTTGAGACTTAGGAAAAGCCCCACTGAGAACATAACTTTGAAAGGCAACATCTTCCAAATAAGGCTTCCAAGTAGACTTAATGCTTCCATTTTTATTGAAAAATGCATCTTCATGGCTACTATCAAAACTCTTTGCCTTGACTTCAATAAGCTCAAAAGAATTCCCATTCTTTTTTAAAATATCAATTCGAATAAAAAGATTTTTAAACTTAATGGCGGCTTCAAAAATGACCACATTTTCTTGCTCTAAAAGTGTTGCAGTTTCACTCAGGGCAGTTTCGTAGTCTAAAGCTTTAACATCGTGACCCTCAGGAAAATAAGCCTTAGAGAGCTCGCCAACCTGAAAACCTCCTTCCGCCAAAGAAGCTAAAAAGGGATCACTAAGTTTAGAATCTGGGTATTGTTTCTTCTTTGTGTAAAAAAGCTTAGTTGGGCACTCCATTCCAAGCTTAAAGCGTGATTTTGTGAGGAGACGAGTCTTTTTCTTCATTCAGGCTGCTACCTTTTCTATATCTGAAAATATTTTACAAAATTTTTCCTTCAGTAACTTCTTTGAGGACTTATAGTCATCGCCTAGACCTATAGAAACTATAAAAACTGAAGAGAAACCACCGAGCCCTTTCAATTGAAGGCAAATATCTCTATGAGAATTTGGATACAAAAGAACTCCAATAGGCTTTCTGTTTTGAGCACTAAGATTAAAGCGACTAACGTAGGAATTAATTTGATTAATATCTGCGGTAGAAGGCTGAATCTTTGAGCTTTTCTTGTCTTTTTCTAAATCTTTATACTTGGTATCAATTATGATTTCCTGCCCGTATTTAGTTTTCAATACAATATCTGGTCTTGCGTAAAATGATTTTGGATCAAACGCACTATCAATCGATTTCTCAAAGATCGGAAGCGATTTTTGCAGGTGAACAGCAGACAGATTAAACGCTTCTGCATTTGACTTTAGAAATTTACCAATAAAGCGCTCAAACAGGTTGGGCATTGAAAAAAGAAAACTTGATGAACTTGTCTTCGCTTTTTGTTGAAGAATATTTTGATTTAAATAGAGAATCTTAGCTAATACTACAGTTGCTCTTAAATGCTCAAAACCTCTTGGAATATTCAAAGCTTCAATTTCACTTTCAGTGAACGTCTTATGTTTTACCTTTTTAAAAGAAGCCAAACTTGACATTAAATGAGACAAGACAACTGGTGATTTTGTTTTAATGAGCTGACTTTCGAGTGTAGCTTTAACAAAACATTTTAAGGGGTGCTCTGAAACATAGTCTTCGTAGCTGCACACATGCTTATGCAATAAGCCGTTGTGCAGCTCAATTGATCTTTTAAAATCAACCTTACCTTTTATTAAACTTAATGATTCTCTCTTAAAAACATAGTTCTTTGGAAAACCTCGAGACAAAGCATGTTTGAGCTCTTTAACAAAGAGAAAACTGAGCAAATCCTGCAAATTCATATCCACTGTATCGACCAAAGAATTAGCGTAGTGAGAAAGATTTAAGTTCCACACTGTTGAAAGCATAAAACTAATTGTTGAGAGATATTGTCTTTTATTTTCGAGATTATTTTTACAAAATTTAGGTAAAATTTCAATTTTTCTACTACCAAGCTTTATACTCCCGATCATATTTTGCGCTTTAATTGTTTTAAAGCCCAATTTAAATGGATCTCTCATTGATTCATTTTTAGAAACAAAAAGCTTTAAGATTTTTTCTAACTCAGAAGCACTAAACTCTGTAGCCGCTGTCGTTACAAGACGCTGCTTATCGTCATAAAAGCCAGAATTCTCAACAAAGACTAAGTCGCGCTTAGAGCGCTCTTTAGGCAGCTTCTTCTTCATCGCTTTCTTCAAACTCATTGCTTATTTCTTCATCTTGATCATCTAATTTTTGAAGTTTTAGGAGCTTTTTTACAAATTTAGAATCGTCTTCAAAGTCATCAGCTGTTCTATAAAAATACTGGCCGTTTTCAATATCGAAACTAACTTTTGCTTTATATATGAAATCACCAAGTATTTTCTTTAATTGATCGTAATTTCCGTAAAAGTACTCATCAATCAGAGGAATAATATTTTCAAACCAAAGGTCCTTTAAATCGTTAAGTGTCTTAATTTTCTCAGGCATAAAGTAGCTGTGCCCTATTTGGAAATCTCTCCCTAGTAAAGCTGTTATTCGCTCGTTTAAAATTTCTACAAAGCGAGACAACACAAACGCTCCCTCCCTAAACTCAATTAGATTATATTTAGGATACATGGCTACAAACTGAAAACGCCTTCGAAGTGCCATATCCAAAATCGTCACAGAGCGATCAGAAGTATTCATACTGGCGTAGACATCAAGATTTGGAGGAACTCCAAACTCTATTTTAGAAAGCGGTAGTCTACAACGAAGCCCATCAGGAGCTGTTTCTTTATGGAACCTTTTATCGGGTTCAATGAGAGTAATAAGCTCTCCAAAAATCTTAGCAACGTTCCCACGGTTGAACTCGTCAATAAAAAGAGCATAGCGGTTTGTGGGGTTCTTGTTAGCCCTGTTGCAAAGTTTTTTAAATATGCCAGACTCAAGTACATACTTTAGCCCCCCACTTTCTTCGTTAAGATCAGGCCTTATACCTTCAACAAAGTCTTCGTAGCTATAACTTGGGTGAAAAGTAACGAAATCAAATCTTTCTAGTTCATTTGAAGAAGAATGAGAACTAATTATTTTAGCTTTTATTTCATCAAGATCAATCATATCTTCCCAGCTTTTAACTAGAGCCCATTTTGATGGTTCATGTTTTTCAAACAACTCAATATCCTGACGATTTTTATAGTTAGAGGAATCCTTAGTTGAGCGAGCCTGTAGATTTCCCCAGATGCTAGGGATATGGCTTTTAGTGTTTTTATCTGTAAAATAACTTTGTGTAAATCGATGCTGAAATATTTCACGTACTTTTATTGGGTGAGAAGCTTCATTCAATACAAGCACCATTACCTCCCATAATGACAGTTGGGTATAGTCTTCAACTTCTAATTGAGTTGATGATGCGTTCGAACGATATTCATCCATCAAGCTGTCAAAAAGAAACGTTTTTCCAGTCCCCGGAGGTCCGTAGTAAATAATATTTTTTGCTTTTTTAATATTAGCCATAAGCTTTTCCTGATTTTCTCTTTCTAAGTTATTGCTTGAAACATCAAACTCAGCATTATCTGAATAATGTTTAATAATATTTTGATGGAACTCTTTTTTGGGGTTCAAACGAGTTAGTGTTTTAATTGCCAATCTTCCAGTATCATCAAGGCTGAATTTTTCTTCCGATAGGAACTGTATTGGCCTCATGTGAAAGAATTTTTTCTTCTCTGGTAAATGCTCAGCACTGCCAGTAACTTCTACCATCCCAAGAAGCTCTCGAGTTCCTTTGGCAAGAATTACCCTATCGCCCACTTTCATCGAATTGTAGAACTGAAAAAGAGCTCTGCTTGAAATCGATTTAGATTGATCATTATCACCGTATTGTTTATTATATTCTTCATCGACCTCTTTAAGGCTCATCCCAGTACAATCTTTAAATTTGCCATAACTTATGAAAATCTTTTTCTTTTCAAACCACTCATCAAACCTTGAATCATCTGCGCCTCCAGCCTTAAGCACCCAATAGCGACCATCAAACTTGCTATTAAGAGGGAGTATTTCCTCAAACTTTAAATATTCTTTTTTATTAATTTTAAAACTACTTCCCTGACCTTGTTTGAAGTTTTTGAATTCAGGGTACGCTTTCATTTCTTCTTTTGAAAAAGGAGCATTCAGAAAAGCTTTTTCAATTCTAATTTTACAACGGTACTGAGCAGTGTAAAGACCGCCCTCTTCATCAACTTTATAAGGATTATCAAGAACAGAAACCAATGCAACAACACCAGCGCTTTTACCACTTCTAAAGATTATTCCTTTGTCACCTTTTTTAATTTTTTTAAAATTCTGATTCGTAGTCCAATCAACTTCATTTCCTTCAACTACTGTTGTATCAAAGTCCTTAAACTTCTTAGGCGTCCCCTGCCATGCCCAATAGCCGCAAGCTTCCTCGCTTGAAACTTCTTTAATAGGTTCAGACTTTGAAAGCCAAGCATCATGACTAATGTCTTGAAATGATCTCTCAGGAAAAACATTTCTAATTTTTTTTAGATAGTCTACATACCAAGTGCCAGTTCTATACTTGGAACCTAGAGAACAATGTTTTTCAAGGTCTTCAGATTTGCTCCCAAGAAAACCCCTGCTTGGTCTATCGGCCGGCATATACTTTTCAGGAGCTACGCAAAACATCACTGAACTTAGCTTTGCTAACCCACAGTAGTTAACAGAAATAGCACTATCAATGTCTTCTGCCTTTACCCCTTCCTCACTAACAAGTTTTCTTGAAAAATCCCACAATTTTTCAAAATCTTTCTCTGCTCTTTCATATTTAAAAGCAAACATTAATTTTTGCTGAGCATTCGTTGTTGGAATACCGTCATTGTCTATAGGGACCTGAGCCTTTAAATTTAGAATTCTTTTAACTCTTTCAAGCCGTCCCATTCGTATCTTTGCTGTCGACTTTACCTTTAAAACACTTATAAAAGATAAAGGATCAAATTCTTCTAATGGAATGTCAGCTCCATTTTTCTTGTCTCTATCTTTTAGTGGATTAGTACGAAAAAGGTCTCTATCAGAAAAAACCTCCTCAGCTAAAGGCACTAAGCTTTTTGAATTGTAGTTCTTAACTAGAGTCGTAAAGAGCTCTTTATAGAATTTCTGCCATGTAAACATCCCACTCCTTTCGGTCTAAAAGAATAAAAAAATGAGACTACATGTGAATAATATTGTGTACTTACAGAAAACGTTACAACTACAACGTCGCTATTTGTTTGACAGCTAAAGAAAGGAACTTTAAACACTGTGTCATGCTTAAGCTCCCCACTATTTTAAACGGTAGTAAAATTTGCCGTGCGTTTTCTATGCGCTTTAAAGCTACTCCTAACCATGTATCTGCATTCATGGATACGGCAAATGGCGCTGTGCTTGCCCATGGCGAATACCATAGACATTTTGACGGTCACAGCAGCGTTGAACGCCACAAGTACAGCCTCGATATTTGTGTGACAGTTAAAGAAAAGAAATTCAAAAACCGTGTCATGCTTAGCCTCCCCACTATTTTAAACGGTAGTAAAATTTGCCGTGCGCTTTCTATGCGTTTTAAAGCTACACCTCACCATGTATCTGCATTCATGGATACGACAAATGGTGCTGTGCTTGCCCATGGCGGATACCATAGACTTTTGGGTGGACACAGCCTTGTTGACCTTAAACTTTGGGAGCAATTTCACTTAAGCTATCCAAAGGAATTATTAAAAGACTTTATAACTCCCTTCGGCCTCCCTCTACCGGGCGTTGAAACTCTTGTGAAAAAAGAGATTCTTTCCCCCCACTTCGCTCAAAGCTACTTAACTCTAAATGTTTTTCAAACACTTCTAATTTCTGTGGCCTTAATAGATAGCTATAAAACGTTTAGAAAGAAAAACAAAAAAAAGACCTTAAAAAGCTCTCTCATAAAAGCATTCTCAAAAAGCACTATTGGATTGCTTGGACAAAACCCTTTGCTGCTAGGCTTAGGAATTACAGACTTTTTTCTAATCAGAAATGAACTCAAAGAAGCAATTGATGAAAACTTACTAAACTTTATTGGACTAGATTTTGGAGAACTCAACAAATGGCCAGCAGCATAACTAAAGCCATTCGCTTCTCAGAAAAAGAAGAACAAATGATCAACTCTTTTCTGGAGGAAAACCCCTACTTCGATTTTTCAACTCTCGGAAGAATGGCCATTCTTAGTTTTGTTCAAAACCCAAAAATTGAGTTTAAAGCCATCAAAAGACCAAATAACACAGTAACGGCTGCCAACAAGACTTCAAGAAGCCCAAGAAAGAGCCTATAAAATGGATTTAATACAAAGCCCGAAAACAACCCCTCAAAAAAACTTAGAAAATGTTTTACTTTTTCCAGCTAAAACTAAAAAACTTGCAAAGAAAACCCCCAAGAACATTCAAGAACTCACTAGCTCACTAAGCGGCCCCATTGAAATAAAAATGAAGGCAATTCTTAGCCGTATTAAAGACTCAAAGTACCCAGACACTTTTGACTGGGGAATCTACGACAAAATTGCAGCTCGCTATGGAAAAGAACAACCGAGAGGCGGAGTTGTTTTTAACACTACCTTCAAACTAGCCAATCACCACAGTAGCTGTCGAAAATGTCATTACTCTTTTGAAGTCGACACCTACGGTAGAGGCTGCATTCACAACTGTGTTTACTGCTACGCACTTGATCAGCTCACAACACATGGCTACTGGAACAGGCCCATGCCCTTTCCTGTCAACATGGCCGAAATTAGAAAAGTCTTCTACACAGTTTTTGAAACAAATAAAAAGTCAAAATGGAGAGACATCCTAGAAAAAAGAATACCAATTAGAATTGGCTCTATGAGCGATTCCTTCATGTGGATGGACCGCAAATACAAAGTCACTCAAGAGCTTCTTAAAATTCTCAGCTTCTACGATTACCCCTACATCATATTCACAAGAAGTGATCTTGTGGCTACAGACGAATACATAAACCTACTTAGGAAAGACCTTTGCTCAGTTCAAATGAGTATTGCAGGTGAAAACGAAGAGCTTACCAGACTCATTGAACCAGGAGCTCCAAGTGTGAGTCGACGCTTCAAAGCACTCACAAAGCTATCAAAAGAAGGCTTCTGGACAACAGCCAGACTCAACCCACTATTCCCCCACAAACCCGATGGTTACTACACCGACAAAGCTTCCATTGAAAAACGTTTTGGCTCAAAAGACAAGACTCCAAGCTTTGAACTATCAAGTTGGGACTTTCCAAAAATAGTCGCTGAAACTGGTTGCAAGTCCCTCCTTGCTGGCTTTGTAAGACTTTCCCCATTTGCAATTAACCAAATGACAAAAGCAACTGGAACAAACCTTAAAGAGTTTTTCAAACCAGAACTCTACGCCAATAAAGGTGACAAGCGATACTCTGATTCAGAAATTGCCTTCTACTACACCAAGCTCCACCAAGAATGCATTAAAGCAGGAATACGCTTTACGACTTGCTACATCGGTAACGGAGAAAAAGACTACTATCAATACCAAGACCTCTGGAGCAACAAAGGCGACTGTTGTGATGCTATGGGACATGTCCCAGCCATGAAAACTTCCGCGCAACAAATTGACTGGAAAACACGCCTCACCCAAGCCTCTAACAAAGTGCACGCTAAAAAAAGCCAAGCTGAAGAAAAGAAATTCAGCACTGAATACAAAGACACTATAAAAAAATACAAAGAACACTACCCGAAAGACGCCTACGGCTACAACGAAAGTGAAACCCCACTAACTTAAGTATGGACAAAGAAAAAAAAACAAGACCTGGCATCAACATTCAGTGGCCATGGAGTCAACTAATCATTGAGGGTAAAAAAACTGTTGAAACAAGAACATACGACATTCCAGAAAAGCACAGAGGAGTAGAGCTACTTCTCATTGAAACCCCAGGGCCAAGAGGCAAAAAAGAAGCAGGCATTGAAAAAGCAAGAATTATTGGAAGTGTGACTTTTGTAGAGACTTATAAATACAAGACCAAGAAGCAATGGAGTTCTGAGAGAGACAAGCATCTTGTCGATAACTCAGATAAGTTTTATGGGTGGAACAAAAAAAAAGAAAAGTGGGGGTGGGAAGTATCGAACTTTACTAAGCATAAAGATCCCGTTATTGCAAAATCGCCTAGAGGAATTATATTTTGCAAAATATAATTAACAATCAGGAAATCAATGATCTATTTTGGGAATATAAAAATAGATATCTTAGAATTGACGATGAAATTCAATTCTATCGAACATATCAAAAAAGCTGGAACAATACTGCAACTGAGCTTAACAACCCCACCATTTCCAACAAAACCCTTTTTGAAGTTATTTCAAACTCAATATTTAATTGTTCAAGTAAAACTTCATCTTTCACTAAATCAGTTTTCGGAAAAGAAAAGTCGCTATTTACAAAAATAGAAAGAGCTAACTTTAGAATTAATAACATTCCAACTCTTGAAAAAGTATCAAAACTGTTTTCAGTTGAAATAATAAATCTAAATAAAATTAAAAATAGTGAAATAGTAGAATTAAGACAAAAGCTATATGAGTATTTTTCACCAATCCACAGTGACAGGAACGCCATTAGCCATATTTACGAACAACGAACTATAAATAGATTAGCAAAAAAGCCTCTAAAAGAGGTTTTAAAAAACCTTTTTATAACTCAAAAAAAGTTTAGATATTTTTTTAATATTGTCGACAAACTATTTGACACCCCTCCACTCGTTAGCTTCAACAACCCGTCACACAATAATCATGAATTAAGCGATGACCTATTAGATTTAATTATTTTTGGAAGAATGAAGCGAGCATTTTATCTTTCTGATAAATCAATATACTCTAGAGAGCGTGCCAGAAAAAAACTGCAAAATTCGGCTCCTTGATTTCAGCCTACAATCTGAGCGCTAAACCTCTCAATCCTAGCTCCGGCACAAAGTGGCGTCACTTGTTTTTAATGTTTAAAACACCCGACACTAAAACACCTGGCATTCAAACACAAACACACGGCACCTAAAACTCTGCCAGACGTGATGCTTGAATTAGGTCGAATACGCAAGGCACTTTTCGTTTCGGGCACTTATTCTAAATTAAAGGCTCATGAGTTACGCTGCTAGTGAAGGGTCTGCATCCAATGCAATAATACCCTTCAAGACATTCAAAGAGTTATCGCAAAGATATTCTTGACCTCTTAAATCATTCGAGCTCACGCCAAATAGCCCTAAAATAAAGCGTTCATCAATCAAACGATGCTTTGTTGAATATTTGTCCGACTGCTGCCTTTCACAAATTTCAATTAGCCTCTTTGATACTTTTAGAGACGAAATATTTGAAGGTACGCGAGACTTCTTCAAATTGCCCGCATTAATAGCTAAGTACCCTCCAGCCAGGTGCTTTGCTTGGAAATCAGCTCTAAACAGGCAGCTATACGTCACAGAATTCAGAACAGCTGAAATGGCTCTTAAGTCAACCTTTGACTTTCTAATACAAAATACACCAACACCTACGCCTAAGGGACTATCTTGATAGTAAGATCGTATTTCTTTAGTCATGCCGGCAATTAGAACTTTTTTTGCCTTGAATAATTCTATTTTTCCAGAGCTAAGTAAATTGCTATCAAGAAAAATATGAGGTTTTTCGTATTTATCCTTCATATATCTCAAGCTGCCAATTTCAATTTTTCCTTTTTTAATATTTCCACTAACTATAAAAGGAATGTAAGTTTTACTAGTTTTTCTACCATCTGATATAATTTTTTTAATTGAGTGAGCTTGATATCCTGGAATGCCGGCCTCAACCTCACAGAGTTCCTCTAAAAAAATTAGCGGTGAAGACTTTATAGGTTTAGATAGGTTCCAGATTGCATTTTTTTTAAGTTTTTCATTGAGGGCCAAAATTGTTCTACCATTTAACTCGAATTCATCTGCAGGATTATGTAATTGACAATCTAACACTAAATTGCCTATAGCCTTTGATTTCCTAAATAAATATAGATATGGATACACGCTTGCGTCCTTAAACACTCTACATTCAGACAAATTCACAATTTTACATTTGTCACAAGAGTCAACGATTAAAGTTCGTAGCTTATTTGCATAGTCAGCAATTGTTAATTTGTTAGGGCAAATTTGGCCTACATATCCTGAATCTTTTACTAAACCATTAATTGCTAACTCAATAAAGGGAACATATAAATCAAAACACCCAACTGCTGTTTTATAGAACCCAGAGTCCTTAATTTCTTTTTTAGTATTTGACTGTCCTTTAGACAATGCACGAATGCTTAAATATGGAGGATTCCCTATGATTGCATCAAATTTTGTATCTCCGTAATATTTTTGCCAACAATTAATAGACAAACTATTAAAACCGAACAACTGATCATCCAATCTCTCTAACTTATTGCCCTGATAAGCACTCTCAAGCCAAAGGCTCATCTTAGCTAGTTTCACAGCCCGAGGGTTAATGTCTACCCCGTAGATACATGCATCAAGAACCTTTCTTTTGGCTTCTGGCAGAGGTAAAACATCTCCCTCGGTTAGTTCGTTATCTAATGCTTTTAAATAGGCGTTTGTAAGAAAATCTAACGCCCCACTTAAAAAGTGCCCTGACCCCATGGCAAGGTCACACACTTTAAGTTTTAAAATTTCTTTTGAACCCTTTCCTTTTACAAGAGGGCCAAGCGTTTCTTTTACGATGTACTGTACGATGTAGCCTGGCGTGTAGTAACTTCCAGTAGCTTTACGCTCTTTGTTGTCTGGAGTGAAAAAGAGTTCTTTCTTTTTTACGGAAGGATACTTTAAATTTTTCTTAAGTTTAAGATCAGCTTTTTGCCAAGACTTTACTTTACCTTTCTTTTTATAAATCATGTCATGGGGCGCTTGATCAATTTGGTACTCTAAGAGAGATTCATAAATTGATCCAAGTTGCCTTGGACTAAAGGCGTTATAAGGAATTTGCTGGAACTTTTTTGATAAAATTTCAGATTCAATAAAGCAAAGCTGATGAAGAATCTTGATCATTTCTTCGTTGTTAAGCTTTGCCTTTGATGCAACCCTACACTCTTCACGAGAAAAAACATTTTCTTCAAAACCGTGTACTTCAAAACCGAAATCACCTCGACTAATAACCTTGGTTAATTTCATCAAATTCTCATACAATTCAGTACCAGTTAACTTGAATGTAGAATTTTCAAAGTAGTAACTAAGATTGAACTTTTTTTTGAGGTATCTAAATCTTACATCTGTTTCTTTTATAGTAGGATCAAAGCTTGACTGGTCTATAATATCAATCATGTGAGAAAGACTGATTTTTTTGTAATTATTAGACCCCAACGGCAAAACACCCTTCATTTCACAATTTCTTATAAATAGAATGTTAAACAAATGACTTTCTGAAATGTTTCTTATGTCAGATAGCTCTAATTTTAATTTTTCTTTTTTTGCTGCTCGAAAGTAGCCATTACAAGAAAACTTCATGGCATCGACAAATCGGTCTTTTAAGTCTTCTTCAGCTTGTGAAACATATTTTCTTGAATACCTCAGAACTTCATCGACTAGAAGTTCAGAGTCGTCATCTGAAACTAAAGAAGGTTTTGAGAAAAAAGCGTAGAAATATTTAATAGCAGCATCAAAAGTGTTGAGTTTTTCTGCATCACAATCAAGAAAATTGTCACCAACGTGCTCTAGCAAGTTTCCTAGGCTAAACTCAAAAGAACGGTGATTAGAAGTGTTAGAATCTTCTTTATGGAGAAGACGCCAAGTTTTTCCGTCTGTAACAATACCCCAGTCTTTGTCCAAGATCTTCATATACTTCAGCGTTTGAGCATCAGCACTTGAAAACCTAGGCTCACCTTTTTTTTGTCTGTCTGATCTTTTTCTATCGGCCTTTGCATCATTAAGCCTGTCCCAGTACTTTGCCTCAAGAATTATTTGCACTCTTTGCTTGGCTTCTCTAATTTTTCCTTCAGCGTCTTTTTCTCGTTTGATGTATTTTTTTTCTTTTTCTGATTCTACATAAAGAAGATCTGTGCGATAGGTTTTCTTTTTTGCTTCTTCTACAACAACAAAAGAAGTTTCTTCTAAAAATGGCTTGTGCCTTGGGCTTGTTTGCCACCCCAAAGCTTCCATAACTGGAACAACCCAATTATGAATGGTCTCACTCTCGCTCCATGTTTCGAAACTATCATCACTTCTTTGATCAACTAAGTTCACCAGCTTTTCTTTAAAATCTAGAAACTCTGAATCTTGTTCGAACTTCCAGTACGATTTTTGCTTGAGGTCATTTTGAAGATATGCCAAATTAAAAAGAGAGCTTGAGTAATACTCTTCTTCAGGAATCCCTTTAAAAGGAACTTCTTGCTTTTCTTCTATTCTCAAAGAAGACTTAGTCTTATCGTTTACTTTTTTTTGCTTAGTTTTTTTAACCGCAGAACTTGCCATTTCGAAACCTCAACCCTAAAGTTTCACAACTTTTTCGACTTGTTTTCTTACAGGGTCAAGCGCGACTTTAAATTTAACTTTTTGAGCCTTTTTTAATGTTTTCCATTTTTTGTCTTCCTCTATCGCTGAGTGATGAACAAAATACCATTCACCTGTAAAATCATCCTGTATGAAACCCTCTCCAGATTTATCGTTAAACCAGTCTACAGTTCCCCTTACCCATTGCCTTGGTGCCTTAGTCTTCTTTGACATGTAAAAACATTCGACACTTTCTTAACCAAGCTTTAACAAAAATTAGTGATAGTAATAAAAAAAATGCTGCTACCCATAAAATTTAAAGCCCTTTATTACGATTCCACTAATGAGTATTAATAAAGATTGTCAAATTAATGCCGAATTGAGCTGTGATGAATAAAAATTTAAATTTCCTTATTGAAACGCTGCAGGACAAACTCAAGCTGGGTCATAACATTGAAGAATCATCTCGGAGCCTCAAAGGAAAAGGTTTATTTTCTGACGAAGATATTGATCAGGCTGTAAAACATATTTTAGATTTACAAGATGAATATGGCAACAAGGCACACACTCTTAGAGATAAAGGAATTCAAGGAAGCTGGTTTTCTGACAATCTATTAACCTCTGATGGTTGCTGGCATCTCCTTAAAAACAACTTGAGCCAAGTATCATTCTGGGAAGAGAGCATGATCACAAGCCTTGATGACTATTCTACAGCGGTAGTAAAAGAACTAGCTCCACCAAAGTCTGAAAAAGATAAAAAAGTTAAAGGACTTGTACTTGGCTACGTTCAAAGCGGAAAAACAACTAATTTCTGTGCTGTCGCTGCAAAAGCAATTGATAGCGGCTATAAACTCGTTATTGTTCTTTCTGGTATGCACAATAACCTAAGGCGTCAAACAGAGCTTAGGCTCAGAAAAGAACTCGTAGACCCAATGTCTTCAAGATGCTGCACACTTACATCTGTCGACGAAAAAGGTGATTTTAAGAAAAAACAAACTATTTCAGCGAACAGAGCACTATCAATTGAAAACGGGTTTACTCTGGTTGTTCTAAAAAAGAACAGTCCAGTCTTGAGAAATTTTATATCATGGCTAAGTCATGCAAAAAAAGAAATTATTGAAAACTGTCCAGCACTCATAATTGATGACGAGTCTGATCAGGCATCGGTAAATACCAATAAACCAGAAAATGATCCCACAGCTATAAACGGACATATTAGAAATCTTTTAGATACTTTTAAGGTTTGTAGCTATATAGGCTATACGGCAACACCTTTTGCAAATATTCTTATTAATACAGATGTAAATAGTGATATTTTTCCAAAAGACTTTCTAGTCAGCCTACCGAAGCCTAAAGGTTATTTTGGAGCCGATGAACTATTTAATGATATCAAGGCACCCTTCTTAGATGTTTTAAGAAATATTTCAGAAGATGAGGCAATGGAACTCAACCCCAGATTAAGAAGCCAAGATAGATTGGAAATGCAAGATTCCTTAAAACTTGCTATCTGCGATTTTGTTGTTTCCAGCGCTATTAGATGCACAAGAGGACAATGGAAGCAGCACATGACAATGCTGGTGCACACCCATCACACTATAAGCGAACATCAGAAAATAACAGATTTGATTAAAGAGTATGTCTCTGATTTAAAATGGAGTATCTCTGAACAAAATGGAGAAATTTTCAATTATCTTACTCAACACTGCTTAAATGAATTTAATAAGAACTCAGAAAAGTTTTCTAAAACCATTAAGTACGCAAAAAAACAAAAAGTGTTTCGAGCCATTGAAAAAGTTTGTGAAGAGCTTATCGTCTTAGAAGATAATTCTAAGTCTCAAGAAAGGCTTTTATTCCCCCACGATGAATATTTAAGAGCAATTGTTGTCGGAGGAAACACTCTTTCAAGGGGGTTGACAATTAACGGGCTATCAGTGAGCTATTTTTCTAGGCACTCAAAGAACTACGACACCCTCTTACAAATGGGTCGATGGTTTGGTTATAGAAAAAACTACGTCGACCTAACAAGACTCTATGTTACTTCAACCTTAAGAGATCATTTTTATCATTTGTCTGTGGTCGAAAAAGACCTCAGAGAAGAAATCGAAAATATGGCTTTAAACAAAGAAAGACCTATTGATGTCGCCTTGAAGATACTTCGACATCCAGAACTAAATGTAACAGCTCACAACAAAGCAAGAAACGCAGCTCGAGTAGATACAAGCTTTTCAGGCTACAAATTACAAGCTAGACATATTGATGGTCATAATAAAAACATACTCAAGAAAAACAAACAGGCAGTAGAAAAACTACTTATACAATCTCAAAAAGGGAATTTTCAAGCAGTCAATGCAATTAAAGACTTCTCTCCATCACACTGTTACAAAGATGTTCCAGCCGAGGCAATTATACAATTTTTAGAAAACTATAGAATGCCAAAAGAAAATATTAAATTTTGCCAAAGGCAATTGATTAACTACATAGAAAAGGCACTTACCCGAAACGAACTCAGTAATTGGTCTGTGGCACTCATCTCTGTTGGAAGTCGAGGTACTGAATATGAGATTAATGGACTAAAGTGCCAAAAAAGTAAACGTTCTGTACTAGGATCAGATTTTGATTCAGAAAAAATTCAACAACTAAAAGCACTTTCAACCCCCATTGACGAATTTATCGATTTGCAAGATGAAATAAGCGTCGAAGAGTTCGAAAAACTAAAAAACTCTAAAACAAGTGTTATACAACTAAGAAAAAAATACAGAAAAAAAGAAAATGCACTTCTTTTAATTCATCCTTTGGATTACGTTACACCTGAAGGAGAAAGTTCTGAGACAAATCCTCTTCGAGCAGTTTACGATGTTTTTGGAATCAGTCTTGTGTTCCCAGAAAGCAATGTCTCTGATCATAAATACGACTATGTTGCGAACAAATCTATTGCATAAGTTTGATAGATAGCGCTCGAAACTCACCGATAGATCCAGATTAAAATTAACCTTGCTGTCCCGAAGCTAGGGAACAAGCCTCCACAAGCCCACATCCTTTGTTGGTACACATGTGGGTACACACTTATATTAAACAGATATACGCCTTATAAAAACAACAAGATAGACTCAGAAACGGTGGACACCGCCTCCAACCTTTATGCACGATATCAGCTTGGAATAAGCATGGCCTGGAATTTCAAAGGCAACTAAGAAATTTTTGAAGCTATGAGTTAACCTATAAGTCCTACACAGTCTTAATTAAAGTAATTATATATATAATTACTCCGACTCACCAAGCTCTCCACTTTTTTCAATTCTATACTTTATATCATTTAACTGTCTCCGTACTACTGAAGACTCCCAAGGATTATATGTTTTCATCTCTTTAACTATAAAAGAATATGCACCTTTACCTATTTTAATTAAAGCTTCTTTTACAACATATTTATCTGTTAACCGGTATCTTTCTCGAGAATGTGTTCTAGAAAGCTCATCTATTAAAAAATTTACCAAAACTGGAGATGGCTGTTCTGAAACTGAACCTAACTCACCCAGTACTTTAATTACGTGTTTATTTAAAAAGGGGTCATTACCAACAAGAGCAATCAAAGAAATTATTGTTTTCTCATCAACCATTTCTATTTTAGCAAGCGATTGGGCTGCGTTTATTTTAAAACCCCTACTTACTTTTTCACTTTCCAAAACTTTTCTCAACTCATAAAGGACTTCTGGACTCCCGCCCCCTACACGACCAAAAAGACCAATTGCAACATTTTTGAATCTATCTGAAACGCCTTCTTTATTAAGCTCTTTAATCAAAAAAGGTAGAGCGACTTTACCTATTTTACCTAAAGTTCTTCCTGCTTCATCACCGACTGGATATTTTTCATCGATTAGTTTTATTAATTCAGGCACTGCACTCTCAGCACTTCCAGCAAAATGCCCCAAACTTTTCATAGCTAGCATTTTAATCTCACGATCTTCATCCTCAAGAGATTTAGAAATCTCTTCAAAAGCTGAAATTGATTTTTCATCCAAATCCCCCAAAAGAGCTAAAGCTGTTTTTCTAGAAGATAAATCTTTTTCATTCAGCTTTTTAACTAAAAAAGGCACTGCTGCTTCGCCAGCTTTTACAACAACCTCAGAAAGTAGCTTCTTTTCATCATAAGAAATATACTTCCCGCCTCTAAAACGCTCAAAAACATCTGGTACAGCAGCCAAAAAGCCACCTTTTACTCGCCCTAAAGCTTGAAGCGCTCTTTTTCTATCTACATAGTTTCCGTTTAATAAAACTTCTACGAAAATAGGGATCCCATATTCTTTAGGATTTACCCTAATAGTATTAAAAATATTATAAACAACGTTAGTACCAAGGTCTTTTGATTTAATAATTTTTTTCAACAGTTTTTCATCATCTTCATAATCAAATATTCCATATTTATTAGCCAAAGAAATAAGACTTTCTTTATAGTCATCTAAAAAATATCGCCTCTGCCTAAGTTCTTGCTCATTAAAGCCATGTCCTTCTGGCTCATATGGAGAATTTAACCTCTCAAAAATACCTTTTTCAATGTTTCCTCTAACTTGTGGATGGTTATTCCCATCATTTAAGTAGTCTCTCCAAAATGCATAATACTTAATAGCATCAAATACTCCAGGAGGTGACTCATCTTCTCCTGGAAAAAGTGTTCTCAAAATATGTTTTGAAAATTTTCCATTTTCTTTTAATTTTACAATTAATTTGTCATGCACATCGGAATTTCTTTTTTTTTCAATGCTAAGGACGTCCATTATTGTATCGAAAGCATAACCAATTGTTGACTCATTTTTAAGCGCATTTGTTAATACTTCTATTTTTTCTTCACTTGTTTTCGCTTCCCTTAAAGCACATTCAATTTTTTTTGCATACAACAGATCTTCATTATTGGTTGAACTTAATGAAGGAAATGAATTTAAATCATCGTTACTAAAGCCATAAACGCTTGTAGCTCTATGATTTCCATGGCTGATCCAGGCCTTACATGATTTTGAATCACCACAAAGCATTTTAGCAAATGCACTAGAGTAAGCCATGGTGCTTTTTTTGTTCATTTTTAAATTAATAGCCTGTTTTTCTTCATCAACAAGAAAACCTAAATGTTCTGGATACTCTCCGCTCTCCTGTTCTATAAAATTTGCAATATGATAAGGAATTGAACGTTGAGACTGTGCCCTCTCTCCCGGAGCTGTCCCCGTCCAACCATGTACAGTCGCTTTTGGAAAATTCCTAACCCATCTACCTCCATACGGATTTTTAGCGCTAGTTACTTGTGTGTAGTCATTACTCATATCAAGGGCACTAATTCGAAATCCATCTGCATTTAAATCGTGGTGAGCAAGCCTTTCCGCTTGCTCGTCGGCATTTTGAATTTGAGTTACTTGAGGAGCTTCACACACCATGCGGCCATCTCCAATAGTCCTACACCCCTGTAACCACAAAGAGCCAACTCCTGCAAAAAAAGGCATATATTCTTCCTTACAGCCTAATGCTTCAAAGTCACTTAAAGAAACTCTTCCGGAGGCTCTTTTTCCTCCAAAGCTTCCTGTGTGATGACCGCTAATAACTAAACCATCACAGTTTTGTCCCGCCGCAACTACCTCCTTAACCATTGCTTCCAAGGCTTTTTTAGGGTTAGCTCCCTTTGCTAAGTATTCTTTTACACTAAAAGTTCTCCCTGAATTTTTGGATTCTTTGTTCAATGATTTTGTAAAATTTTTCATAAGCTCATATTCCTTGTCATGGTTAAAAGAAAAATAACAAATATGGTAATGCCTATTTAGTTTCTTTTTTTGATCAGAATGACCTACAAGTTTTTCAGAAGTTAAAACTTTCTCTACTTTTTTAACATCGTGAGAGCTTTCGTGCTCTAATAAAGAGTTGTCTTGTGAAAATGAAGCAAATGCTAGAAAAACAACGTTATAGTAACTGATTATTTTAAGAATATATTTTTTTAAGAAACAAAAAATGACCTGTACCCTTTAGTTGGAGGCTCCATCCCAAAGTTTTATCACAGAAGGAATTCCGTGTTTTTTTAAATCTCCAGACTTCCACATAAACTCGTACTCTGCGGGCGTCAACCCTCCAAGTGAACT
>Ga0209187_1000506_pt1 | contig 65336 bp, 50 predicted proteins | sample BantaG_FD_187430 | JGI IMG/M metagenome (GOLD analysis project Ga0209187, IMG submission 187430) | Marine algal microbial communities from Bantry Bay, Ireland - BantryBay_4 metaG (SPAdes) (version 2) | ecosystem: Host-associated > Algae > Red algae > Unclassified | place: Bantry Bay, Ireland...
TCAATCGAAACCTTCAACGATTTATTAATACAAATTATGGGGCTAGAAATACTGACTTCTTTCTGTTCAGAGTCAGTAAACACTTCTCTTAAGGAAATACTCCAGCACATGACTTTAGGAATTAGCCCATATTAAATTATCATTAGTAATGTGTTTATATTAATAAGATTGTAATTTCTTTGAACTTTTTCAATTTCTGCTATATTTGACTTACCCTATCAAATGATTCCCAGGAATTTTAATGTAAATCCCTGAAAACCAAACAATTAATATATTTTTAAAAATTTTAAAAGTTTCTGAGTATACCTGATCTAATGTAAACGTTTACGTTTTTGGTCTATTCATTGACTAATTATTGCATTTAATAGGATTATTTAATGAAAAAACTATCTATATCTATGAAGAAAACATTCTTTTCTGCTATGAGAAGCTATATTCTTACAGCCGCGCTCATTTTTATTGGCACACTGTCTTACACCCAAATAACGGGTACGATAACAGATGCCAGTACAGGAGAGCCACTTATCGGAGCTTCCGTCATTGTTCAGGGTACAACAAATGGTACCATTACAGACATCGATGGAAGTTACAGTCTAAATGCTAATATAGGTGACGCAATTGTCGTCTCTTATGTTGGTTATGATGACATGACACAAAATATCACTCAAATTATTACCAACATCAACATGGCACAAGGTGTCTTGGTTGACGAAGTTGTTGTTACAGGATATGCCACTCAGACCAGAGGGGATATTACCGGATCAGTTGCATCCGTAGACATGGCTGAAGCACTCAAAGCTCCTTTGGTTAACGCTGCTGAAGCACTAGAAGGTAGAGTCTCTGGTGTCTCTATTGTAAATAACGGTAACCCTGGAGCTGCTCCAACCGTAAGAATTAGAGGCTTTGGTACGACAGGTAACAATAATCCTCTATACATCATTGATGGTGTACAGACGACAGATGGTTCAATCCTTAATGCTATTGCCCCTTCTGATATAGAGCAGATGAATGTACTTAAAGATGGTGCCGCGGCTATTTATGGATCTAGAGCATCCAACGGTGTTATCATTATAACGACTAAGAGCGGAAAGTTCAATCAAAACAAGCCTGCCATATCGCTCAATGCGTATGTGGGTTCTGCTACGGTTGGAAATACTCCTGATTTGTTGAATACTCAACAACATGCGGATATGATTTTCGAAAGTTTTAGAAATGATGGTGTACCTACCGATCACCCACAATATGGTAACGGAACGACACCTGTGATTCCATCACTATTAGCCGGAGCACCATTTGATGTTCCTGCAAACCAACAAGGGACAGATTGGTTGGATGAGATTTTCAGATCTGCACCTACTCAAAATGTAGATTTCTCTGTGTCCAATGGAGATGAGAAGTCTAGATATTCGTTTTCATTAGGTTTTTTGAATAGAGATGGTATCCAACTATCAACAGGATTCACTAGAGGATTAGCTAGGTTGAACTCTGAATTTAAGGTGAGTGACCGAATTACAGTAGGAGAGCACATTAATCTTTCTTTCAGCAATTCACAATTTAACAACTCAGTCCAACTTGCGTTTAGACAGAGCCCATTGGTTCCAGTAAGGGATACTATTGGAAATTTTGCAGGAACATATGCTGCATCTGCAGGTCTTAGTAATGCAACTAACCCAGTTGCAGATCTTGAAAGAAATGGTGATAACTTTTTTAAACAAACTAGATTAGTTGGTGATATTTTTGCCAAAATCAAGATATTAGACGGACTTACATTTAAAACAGTACTAGGTGGTGACTTTAATGGCATCAACGATAGAAATTTTTTAGCATTGAACCCTGAGCACTCAGAAGCAAGAACAGTGAATGCGTTGACTGAGCAAAATCTTAACTTCTACAATTGGATATCTACAAATACCTTGAATTATATCACGGAAGTAAATAAACATACATTCAACGTTTTAGTTGGATATGAAGCCTTAAGAAATTCTGGAAAAGGTTCACAGATTAGAGTGGAAAATTTCTTATTTGAGACGCCTGATTTCTATACTTTAACGACAGGCTCTGGTACTCCTCAGGTTACTTTTGCATTTGACAGCGAGAGCACCATATCTTCATACTTTGGTTCCTTTAACTATGCTTTCGATAATAAGTATTTTCTAACAGCAACATTGAGAAATGACCAATCTTCTAATTTCTTACCAGAGAATACGGGTAATCTCTTTCCATCGGTAAGTCTTGGTTGGGTAGTAAGTAACGAAGACTTTTTTAATGACGCTGGTGTGTTAAACTATCTGAAGTTGAAAGGTTCTTATGGAGAATTAGGTAATCAAGATACTGGAAATGCTAATAATCCAGGCATCTCAATCTCAGGTTTGGATATCAATACTGCAAACTTCCCATTTGGAGGATCAACTGCGACAGGTGCGATACTTCGCCAAGTAGGAAATTCTAATATTACTTGGGAAACGAGTGTTACTACCAATTTTGGTGTTGAACTTGGATTACTTAATAATGCATTGACCTTCTCAGCAGAATACTTCAATATTGAGACACAAGACTTGATTGGACAAGATTTCTCTTTGATCAATGATTTGTCAATTGATGCTGCAGCTCCTTTCGTAAACCTAGGTTCTATAACAAACAAGGGTTTTGACTTTGCTTTAGGATATGGTGGAGTTACAAGGAGTGGTTTCTCTTATGGAGTAGATGCTACGCTTTCTACGTATAACAACGAAGTAACTGAGTTAGTAAGTGCTTTCCAAGTAGGAGATGGCGTACCATTTGCGGGTAGTTCTGCAAACCGTACTGCTGTAGGTCAACCTTTAGCGTCTTTCTTCGGTAGAGAAGTAGATGGTATATATACAAGTGCTGCGGAAGTTGCAGCTGGTCCTGATCAAGGATTTGAAGATGATGCTTCTGGCATTGGTAGATTGAGATATGTAGACCAGAATAATGACGGTGTGATTAACGATGATGATAGAACATTTATCGGTTCGCCACATCCTGACTTCGTTTATGGTGTAAATTTAAATGCAGGATTTAAAGGAGTTGATATCTCTGCTTTCTTCTCAGGAGTACAAGGAAACGAAATTTACAATGCAGTAAGAGTATTTACAGATTTCCCTACTTTCTTTAATTCTAATAGATCTACATCAGTACTCGATGCATTTAATGCAACCACTAATCCGACAGGAACTCAACCAGCGTTAAGTTCTAGCGTTCGTAACAGTGAAATAGCACCTAATTCATTCTTTTTAGAGGATGGTTCATTCTTAAGGTTAAAGAACCTTCAGATTGGTTATACACTTCCATCATCTGTAACTGAGCAGATTGGTATACCAGAAGTACGTATTTATGTAAGTGGGTCTAATTTATTCACAATTACAGATTATTCAGGTGTTGATCCTGAAATATCACCACCAGATAGTGCTAATCCGTTAACATTAGGTCTTGATGTGAACAATTTCCCTATTTCACGAGTTTTATTAATTGGTGCAAACATTAAATTATAGTATTTTAACTATTTAGATAGTTATTACTTTAAAAATAAAGAGTAAATGAAAAATTTAATATTATTATGTTTCATAACGTTCGTCACGATTTTTGCGTGTGGCGACGATTTTAGACAAGTCCCTGCCACAGGAGCACTAAGTTCTGAAGCTTTAGCCAACGTTGAGGGTTTAGATCTTCTTCTTACTGGTGCCTATTCAGCATTGAACGGTACAAGATTTGGAGGAACTGCACAGCAGTTTGCTACAGGTATTGATAACTGGTGGATGGACGCTATGTCAGATGATGCTCATAAGGGTAGTACAGACGGTGATCAGCAAGAATTGTTTGATTTAGAGACTTATACGATCACACCTTCCAATTCATACATTAGAGGTAAGTTTCAAAGTTTGTATGCGGGCTTAAACAGAGCGAATGCAGTCATCGCTTTAGGCGAACAAATTACAGATCAAGATGTGTCTGCTCAAGTAGCAGAAGCATATTTCTTAAGAGGGTTCTGGTATTTTGAGCTTACTAAGCTCTATGGAAATGTTTCGATTATTACTGTCCAGAATTTTAATGATTCTGACTATAATCAACCAAATAATGGTCCTGCATATGCTCAAGCTGAAAGTGATTTTCAGTTTGCCATAGATAATCTGCCTTCTGATCAAGGAGGTTCTGGTAGACCGACTGCTGGGGTTGCACGATCATTCTTGGCTAAAACCCTCTTATATCAAGGTCAATTTGCTGAGGCTTTATCTTTATTCAACACAGTAATCAATAGCGGAGAGTTTTCATTAAATGCACAATATGTGGAAAACTTCAGAGGATCAGGAGAACTTGGACCTGAAGTGGTATTTGCAGCTCAGCATACTGCTGAGGGTGGTGGATCTCCAAACGGTAATATCGGTAGTCTCTTAAGTCAACCAGGTGGCGGTCCATACGGATCTTGTTGTGGATTCTTCCAACCTACAATTGACTTAGCCAATGCATTTAAGACAAATGATAATGGTCTTCCATTATTTGATGCTTATAATGATTCAGACATTGCAAATGATTATGGAATAGAAAGCATAGCTCCTCATACGCCTCATACTGGAAACTTGGATCCTCGTATCGATTTTACAGTAGGTCGTAGAGGTATTGATTTCAATGGCTGGGGTCTTAACCCAGGTAAAGATTGGGTAAGAGCAGGTTTCAGTGATATCTCCGGACCTTTCTTAGCAAAGAAAACGTCATTCTTTCAGGATGAAGAAGGTTCTTTGAGAGGTAGTGGAGGCTGGGGACAGGTTCACTCTGGTCTAGATTACAACATTATGCGTTACGCTGATGTTCTATTGATGGCTGCAGAAGCTGCAGTTGAAACTGGTAATCTTGACCTAGCATTGGACTATGTAAATCAAGTTCGAAACAGAGCTAAAAATATGGCGTATGTTCAATCTCCTGATGGTGGAGATGCTGGCAACTATGTGATCGAGCCATACGATTCTTTTTCAGACGCAAATATGGCTAGAGAAGCTGTAAGATTTGAGCGTAGAGTGGAGCTAGGAATGGAAGGTCATCGTATGTTTGATTTGAGAAGATGGGGAATTACAGTTGCAACGCTAAACGAGTATGTTGCTAACGAGTCTCGTACCATAGAAAACTTTGGTACCAAGGCTAGGACTTATACAAGTACATTTGACATGTTACCTATTCCTACTGGATCTATTGACTTGAGTGGAGATGCTCTTACTCAAAACCCAGGTTACTAGTAGATATAGAAGTAACATTTAAAAATATTAAGTTTTATATAGTACAGAGCATTTGTAAAAATGCTCTGTACTTCGTTTATATAAGCACATATATTTCTATATGATTAAACAGGGATACTTATTTATTTACGTCACCGTGTTATTGTGCTCATTTGTAGCATGTGAAGAAGATCAAGTAATTCCAAATCAAACCATATTCCACGACCTGCCAAGTAGCAAAACTGGAATTTCATTTGCTAATCACCTTATTGAAAACGACTCTTTGAACTACTTTACTTACCCCTATTTATATATGGGAGGTGGTGTGTCAGCTGGTGATATTAACAACGATGGTTTAGAAGATTTGTACTTCACTGGTAATAAGGTGCCCAATAAATTATATCTCAATAAAGGCAATCTTCAATTTGAAGACATATCTGAATCCGCAGGTATATCTGGAGATTCTAGATGGTATACAGGTGTGACGATGGCTGATGTGAATAAGGATGGCTTTTTAGATATCTATTGTTCTGTTGCAGGTCTATTTGGATCCAAAGAAAATCAGTTATATATAAATAATGGAGACAATACATTTACTGAAAAAGCTGATGATTATAGTCTTGCGGATGCTGGTAACAGTGTTCAAACTACATTTTTTGATTACGATCTGGACGGTGATCTTGATGTATATGTAGCCAACTATCCTCCGACAAACTTTAAAGCTCCAAATAGTTACTACCTCTTTAAAACTCAGAACGCTCAGGATATAGAAACAGATCATCTGTATCGCAATGACGGTGATGGGTTTACTGATGTTACAGATGATGCAGGAATGCGAACATTTGGTCTATCTCTGAGCGCAACTGTCAGTGATATTAATAAAGATGGCTGGCCAGACCTCTATGTATCCAACGATTTTAGTACACCGGACTTATTCTATATCAACAATCAAGATGGAACTTTCTCTGAGCAAGTCAAAGCAGTTACTGGTAATACTTCTTTTTATGGTATGGGTGTGGATATATCTGATATTAATAATGATGGTAATCTCGATATCTATCAAGTAGATATGTCTGCAGAAGACAATCGAAGATCGAAAGCAAATATGGCAGGAATGGATCCCAATTTATTTTGGACTACAGTGAACTCAGGGTTCCACTTTCAGTATATGCAGAATAGCCTCCAATTAAATAATGGTATGCTCGGCGAAGATGGTTTGCCGCAGTTTAGTAATATTTCAAGACTTGCTGGTGTGTCTTCCACAGATTGGAGTTGGGGACCTTTAATTGCCGATTTCGATAATGATGGATGGAAGGATATTTTTGTGGCAAACGGGTCTCGAAGAGAAATCAACAATAAAGATTATTTTGATAAGCTGAAAAATAAAACACTTCCGGATAGTGTGTTATTAGAAATGAGTCTTGCTATTCCATCTGAGAAAATTGATAATTATGTCTATAAAAATAATAGGGATCTAACTTTTGAAAGGGTAAATAAGAAATGGGGGATAGAGTATAAAGGCTTTTCGAATGGAAGCGTATATGCAGATTTAGATAATGATGGAGATTTGGAAATTATAACGAATAATCTAGATGACGAGGCAAGTGTGTTCAATAATACGAGTAGCGAATTCAATAATTATATCTCCATAAATTTTAAAGGTGCAGCAAGTAACCCTTTTGGCTTAGGCGTTAAAGTAGAGATTAAAACTGATAGTCTGATTCAATTTCAAGAATTGACCTTATCTCGAGGATTTCAATCTTCTGTAGCTCCAGTCATGCATTTTGGTATCGGTTCGAGGGATATTATTGAAAGCATCCATGTCCAGTGGCCAGATGGTAAAAGTCAGACCTTGAAAAATATAAAAGGAAATCAGTCCTTGACTATTGCATATACTAATGCTACTCAAGGTAATAATGAAGAAAAAGAAATGGCAACAAAGCTATTTTCTTCATATGTCGATAGTGCCAAAGTGGTGAAGCATGGCCATATAGAAAACTATTATGATGATTTTGTGCTAGAAGTCTTGCTGCCACATAAAACTTCGATGTTTGGGCCTGGTATTGATGTCGGTGATCTAAATGGAGATAAGTTAGATGACTTTATGATTAGTGGTTCTGCTGATAACGAAGCAGGTTTATTTTTCCAAACAGCTAATGGCTTCGAACAACAATATGTGGATGCAATTGCGAAGGATAAGGCCCATGAGGATATGGGCATTCACTTCTTCGATGCAGAAGGTGATGGTGACCTGGATATTTATGTGGTCAGTGGAGGTAATGAATTCGAATATAATTCTCCAGGGCTACAAGACAGATTATACGTCAATGATGGACGAGGTAATTTCTCAAAATCAACCACAGCACTTCCTCGGATGATTACGAGTGGTTCTCGAGTGCATAGTTTTGATTATGATAAAGATGGCGACTTAGATTTATTTGTCGGTGGTCGTTTAGTGCCAGGAAGTTATCCAGTACCTGCAAATAGTTACCTTCTTCAAAATCAGAGTACTGCTGATAATCCGCAATTTATAAATGTGACAGAGGATGTTGCTCCAGCATTAACAAACATCGGCATGGTAACAGATGCGGTTTGGACAGACTATGATAATGACGGGTGGCAAGATTTAATTGTTGTTGGAGAATGGATGCCCATTACTGTTTTGAATAACAATAAGGGAAAATTTGAAGACGTAACTGCAGACTATGATTTGGATAAGTCCAATGGCTGGTGGTTTGGTATTAATCAGGGAGACTTCGATGATGATGGTGATATGGATTATATCGTTGGCAATCTTGGATTAAATTATAAATATCAAGCGAAGGATGATGAGACATTCGATATTTACTTCAATGACTTCGATGAAAATAATTCTGGCGATATCGTTTTGAGTTATTTTAATGATGGCGAGAAGTTTCCAGTAAGAGGTAGAGAATGTTCTTCTCAACAGATACCCACGATAAAGTATAAGTTTAAAAATTATGAATCTTTTTCTACTGCAACTGTTGCAGATGTCTATACACAAGAATACTTAGACAAGTCGTTGCATTATCAAGTGGAATCATTCGCAAGTATTTATTTAGAAAATAGAGGTGGACAGTTTATGAAGCATGAATTGCCTATATCTGCTCAGATGTCAAGTATTAATCAGATACTAATAGACGACTATAATAAAGATGGCAACTTAGATGCGATTATTGCCGGCAACTTATATAGTTCAGAAGTCGAAACGCCCCGTAGCGATGCAAGTATGGGCTTGTTCCTTGAAGGAAATGGAAAAGGATCGTTTGATCCATGGACACCTGGTGCATCTGGTTTCAGTGCTTCTGGGGATGTCAAAGATCTAGCTGAGATCGTCGTCGGTGGCAGTACCTATGTGATTGCAGCCAAGAACAGCGATTATTTGCAATTCATTGAAATAAACAAATAAAAGTGTCAAAGGTAAACAGGCGTCTACTGACTTAATAAAATAGCTAACAGCTTTCTGTGAAAAAATTATATTATGTATTCGTCTTTTTGATATTGTTAGTGCTATTTGTGACTGGAACAGATTCGTGTAATGATAAAAGAAGACAAAGATCTGATCAAAAATTAGCTAATTCATACTGTGGGAGTTGCCACAAACTTCCTAATCCGGCGTCACTAACAAAAGATGTATGGAGGGATAATATCATGAGTCGGATGTCTGATTACTATAATTGGACAGAGGTCTCTAGGTTTAAATATGCGAATAAAAAAATCTTCGAGGATAGGGGAGCCATACCAATGTCAGATACGATCTGGGCCGCGTTACAGCATTATTTTGTCAGTGGAGGTTTAGATGAGCCAATAGTCAGGGCATATGATGCTCTGCCCATTCAAACTCATTTTCAGATACAACAAGTAGATAATATTTGCTCAGGAAGAGGGATTACTGCTGTTGCTATAGATGAGAATAATGATAATATCATTGCAGCATGTAATAGTCAGTTGTTGACAATTAATCAAGAGGGATTATTATCCAAGGTTTCGAACTCAGGAGGATTGGTTTCGGGTATATTTCCAAAAGACACATCATCAGCATATATTCTAGACCCAGGAATCTTAGATCCTCACAATGAAGCTTTAGGGTCGATGAACGGTTGGAATCAACAAACGGATAATATTGAAACAATTTATAAAGGCTTGCAAAGACCAGTTTATTTGAGTCAAAGTGATAATGATATTTTTATTTCTGAATTCGGCGATGAAACTGGAGGGCTTGGACAATTGCAATTTGATTCTAAAAAATACTTGAATGCTTCTAAATTACCAGGTGCGTACAAGTCATTTATATATGATTATGATAAAGATGGTACTGATGAGGTAATTGTGATGTTTGCACAAGCCATGGAAGGGATTTATGTCAGAGAAGTGGATGCTGTAGATCAGACTTTTGTTCCTTTGCTTTCTTTTTTACCAGAGTGGGGGATTAGTGATGTCGATACGACAGATGTAAATCTCGATGGTTGGACAGATCTTGTCATCGTTAACGGCGATAATGCAGATTTTTCTTTGATTCCTAAAGCTTATCACGGAGTTCGTGTTTATTTAAATAATCAAAATGGAGGCTATGAAGAATCATTTTCTTTTCCGATGCATGGTGCTTCTCAAGTAAGGGCATTGGATGCCAATAACGATGGATTTGATGATCTTCTCGTTGGCGCTTATTTTGCGATAGATGATAGGGATCGATTAATGATACTATTGCATAATGCAGATCCTAATAATTTGGCTTACGCTCCACATAGAATTGCAGAAGCTAGTCTTGGTCGATGGATGGTCATCAATAAAGGGGATGTCGATGGTGACGGTGATCTCGATGCGATTATCGGTTCTTTCGTGATATCAAAGAAAAGTGCAAGTATCAACGATAAGGAAGTGGGGGATCAAACCGACCTCCTTATTCTTTTGAATAAATCGAAGTAAACATTTTAACTGATAATGATTGAATGATTGGTTTTTCTTCTTCTTCTTCTTCTTCTTCTTCTTCTTCTTGGTCAGTCAGACAAGATTAAAATTCACGATATTTGATAATGTCCTTGTAGCTTTAGCGATTTGAATGTGATGGAGTACAATCCTGTAAATATTTGACAATAAGCAGATTGTAAATAGATGATTTTGTAGTGTTGATAACTTTCCTAGTACTAGTAACAACTGCTAGAATTAATTTTCTTTTGCACACACAACCTATTTGTATAAACAAAAAAAAGGCCTGCCGACCTTCCAGGCGGAAGGACGCAAGCCAATTTAAAAGAACAACTTCCGCAGTTAAGACGAGGGTAAAACAGCAAAGCCACATATTTTTTGTGAAATAAATTGAACTTTTTTATAACTAATAGAATATCAATTAGTTACATGATAATGTTTTAATTAAAATAGCTGTCCTTTCTATAGATTTTAGACTGAATCTACTCTTTGAAATTCTCTAACATATGTTATGAACGTCGCTGGTGGATTTTTTAGTAGTCTTCTGAAGTCCATTTACATGCTTTCCATTACTGGCAGTGGGCTCTTGAGTATCCTCTGAAAATTTTATCGTTTTGCTTATTGTAAATTTAAATGTTGTGCCTTTATTAGGCTCAGATTCTACGGATATTTTACCATTATGGCGAAGGACAATTTTGTTGCATAGAGCTAAGCCAATTCCAGTCCCTTCATATTCATTCCGATTATGAAGGCGTTTGAAGATTTCAAAAATTTGTTTTTGATATTGATTTTTGATTCCAATGCCATTGTCTTTTACCATAAATTTCCAGTAAGTGGCATTTTCAATTGCGGAGACTTCTATTGTTGGATTATAACTTTTATTAAATTTAATGCCATTAAGAATCAAATTATAAAAGACCATCCCTATTTGAGTGCCAGCACAGAGAATAGTTGGTAATTCACTACAGATTACCTTAGCGTTTTTATCGTAAATAATTTGAGATAAATCTTCGATTTTAGCATTAACAATTTCATTTAAATCGCTTTGTTGAAATTCAAGGTCCTTTTTACCTACTTGTGAATAGTTCAAGAGACTATTAATTAGGCTTGACATTCGTTGTACACCTTGTGTTATAAACTGAATGTATTCTTTACCAGATTCGCCGATTTGATCATTGTATTTTTTATTTAATAAGTTAGTGAATGTGCCTACAGTACGTAACGGTTCTTTCATGTCATGTGAAGCTGCATATGCAAATTCTTCTAAATCTTTATTGGAACGTAACAATTCTTGATTAGACAGTTCTAACTTTTTAAGAATGACTTTCATATCTTTTTCTCTCTCTTCTAGGCTCATATTAGCTGCTTCCGTCTTTTGAATTTGAGCATTTAATTTTTCATTATATCCCTCTAAAACGTCGTTCTTTTTTCTAATGTTTCTAGTATATAGTAGAAAGCCTATTCTAGCTATTAATAAAGACAGTAAAAAAATACCTATTTTAAACCAAAGTGTTTTAACAAGTGCAGCTTTAACAATGATGTCTAAAGTCACTCCTTCTTCATTCCAAATACCCTCGTTATTCGAAGCGATTACTTTAAAAGTATATTCTCCTGCATCAAGATTTGTGTAAACTGCTTGCTGACTATTGGTAGTTTGCCAGCCTTCATCACTAAATCCTATTAGTTTATATTTATATTGATTGTATTCAGGTTGATTATAATTTAATGCTGTAAAATTAATTGCCAAATAATAATTATTTGAAGGGAGTGTAATTGTTTCTTTTTTTATTCCACTAATTGAATGCTGTGAATCAGTATCAATAGTTTTTATATGAGTGATGTGTACATCAGGCTTAGTAATATTCTTTTGTAATTCAGAGTCATTAATTCTAATAAAGCCTTTATTACCTCCAAAATATACATCACTATTATCACTGATATAGCCAGAAGAAGCTCTAAAAGACAAGTCTCCGACACCATCATTTTTGCCAAACAATTTAAAATCTTTTGAATTTATTTCGTAGCGCAAAACTCCTTCTGAGGTGCTTGCCCAAATGACACCTTGTTTAGAGATTTGAATACTATTAATGGTGTATTTATTTTTTTTAATATCTAAGGTTTTGAATACATTTCCTTTTAAATCATAGGTAAATATTCCATTTCTACATCCGAAATAAATGATTCCATTATATTCATTGATAGCAGTGACCTTGTTGGATGGTATTATTGTATCTAATTTGTTTCTTTTAAAATTTTTAAATGACAAAGAGTCATTATTTTCTTCGAGTAGATTTATACCATTAAAGGTCGAAATCCAAATGTTTTTTTGACTGTCCTCAAAGATATGAGTAATTGAATTATCAGATATACTTGTCGAATCTTCAACAGAATTCAAAAACCAATTGGATTTTTTTTCTTCTTCATCAATCATTACAAGCCCTTTCTCAGTACCTACCCAAATTCTATTTTTGAAATCCTTTAAAATTCTAGTGATGTATATATTCGAGTTTTGAATATGATCAGTTTGAGGAAACTCAAGATCAAATATGCTTTTTGTCTTTTCATCGTATACGCTAATGCCGGTGTTTGTACCCAATAGTAGTTTGTCTTCAACTTCAGCTATTGTACTTATGCTGTTGTGTATTTTAGGATTGGAATATGTTCTTTTGGCTTGTAGGCGATTGTTTTTTAAATCATACGTAATGAGTCCATTTATATCAGAAGCAAGTAATAAGGTGTTTTTATCTTGCAGATGGATTGAATTAATTAGTTGATCTGCTTCATTGATTTCCTCTTTAGTACTCGTTGGTAGAGTTACAATCTCAAATTGATTTGTGTACCAATTGTATTGATTCAATCCAGAGATAGTCCCAATCCACATAATGCCTTGTTTGTCTTTAAATGCCCTACGTGTTAAACTATTTGCTAGAGAATTTTTGGATGCATTTTGGTGGTATCTTTGGAATTTTAATTCAACAGTAGATTTTGTTGAATTAGGTTTAAGAAAACTTTCTATTTCTGAGGCTGAAGCTATATTAAGGCCATGTGTCGTTGGTATCCAAATATTTCCAAAATCATCTTCTTCAAAATCCTGAACGTAATTGCTCGTAAGGCTTGTTGCATAATTCTCTAAGTCTTGAGCATACGAATGAAATGTTGGCAACCAATTTTGTTCTTTCGGATCATTGCTAGCATTTTCAGGAAGTATCATCACATGCGCACCACCATTGTGGGTAGCTATCCAATAGAGACCTCTAGAATCTTGAAAAATTTTCCAAATGCTGGTCACTGATGAATCATCACTAATGAGAAGTTTTCTAAATTTTCCCTCATCATGTCTTCCTGATTTTGAAGGTGTATACAAGTAGAATGATCCGTCCCATGTTCCAATCCATATCCATCCATTTTTATCTCTATGTATGTCTAGTATTGCTTTTGCATTAAGCTTAGAAACGTCATTTGCAGAAATTGGGAACTGATAAATACTGTCATTTTCAGGATACAATACATTCAACCCGTTCTCAGTACCTATCCAAATTTCAGTACTATCAATTTCACAAAGGTCCAAAACCTCATTGCTTGACAGTAAGTATTTGTCTTCGGATGCTACATTATACGTCCGCGAAGTGTCAGCCATTATGTCGTACATGGTGACACCTCCAAAACTTGTGCCTACCCATAATTTGTTATTTTCACCAGCTTTAATTGATGTAACATGACTCGACTCTAGGCCTAGTTGTCCAGTTTTATAGACTTCTATTTGATTGGGAGAATCATATCTGCAAAGACCATCAATGGTGCCAATCCAAAGAAAACCTAAACTGTCCATTTCAATAGCATTGATGAAGTTGTTTGGAAGCCCCGACATTATGTCAATTGTACTAAATTTATGTGTAGTGCTTTGGCCATAGCAAAGGACTACTGACATAGAAAGTAGAATAGTAACCAGACATTTATTTATTGCGCTCGACATTTTTAAATCAAATGGCTCATGTTTCTCAAACTTATCGTTTTTTTATCCTGTATTCTTGTTGAATCTCAAATTGTATCTGAATTGTAGCATATATTGTATCTGAATTGTAGCATTAGTTGACTACTTCATGAGTATATCAATTCATTTTCAACCGAATTAGCTTTTTTTGGTAGAAATCGCTTTAGAAAGTATTAAAATCACTTTGTAGTTTTACCTTGGATTGTATATATTTAGCCAAACTGATTGAGATGAAAAGAAGAAATTTGGTATTAAACACGGTTAAAGGAATCGGAGCGATAACTTTAGCCTCTTGTTCTAAACAAACTTCTACTATTATAACTGATAAGAACTATACCTCTCAGAAAGAAAAGCTTAAAGGAAATTTAAAACATTCTGTATGTAAATGGTGCTATAACATGCCTTTAGAAGAATTGGCAGAAGCAGCTCAAGAAATAGGGATGACTTCAATTGAGCTCTTAAATCCACCTGAGTGGGAGATAGTTAAGAAATATGGACTTGAATGTGCCATTTCTAATGGAGCTGATCTTGGTATACCAAATGGATTTGTCGATACTAATAATCATGAAGAAATGCTTAGGCAATACACCTCACTCATCCCTGCAGCTGCTGATTTTGGTGTAAAACAAATCATTTGCTTCTCTGGCAATCGAGGAGGTATGTCAGATGAACACGGACTAGAAAATTCTGCAGTCGGTCTTGAACCTATCTTAAAGCTTGCGGAAAAACATGATGTCCTTATCGTCATGGAGTTGCTCAATAGCAAAGTTGATCACAAAGATTATATGTGTGACAAAACGAGTTGGGGGACAGCATTGGTAGAAAAATTGGGTTCACCTAACTTTAAATTATTATATGACATTTACCATATGCAAATTATGGAAGGAGATATCATTCGTACAATTAATGAAAACCACCAATACATATCTCATTATCATACAGGTGGTGTACCAGGGCGACATGAAATCGATGAGACTCAAGAATTGAATTATCCAGCAATTGCGGAAGCAATAGTAGCGACTGGATATACTTCATATATATCACAAGAATTTATACCCATTGGTCCAAATCCTATCGCATCATTAGAAGAAGGTGTTCATATATGTGATGTCTGATTTTTCATGCATATGAACATTGATATGGATAACTCAAAATTGTTATTTTGCAACATATAAATTAAACTATAACTGCATGTTTTTTAATTCTACTGGAAAAGAAGAAGTCACCTTTGACGCAATCGTCGTTGGGACAGGTATAAGTGGCGGATGGGCTGCAAAAGAACTAAGCGAGAAAGGCCTAAAGACTCTTGTCTTGGAAAGAGGTAGGGATGTCAAACACGGTGATTACCCAACAGCCAATATGGATATATGGGAGTTTCCCAACAATGACAGACTCACTGAAGAAGAACTCAAAGACTATGAAAAACAAAGAAGAACAGGCTACACCATACGACACTCTACTAAAGATTGGTGGGTAAAAGATACCGAACATCCCTATTCTGAAACAAAGCCTTTTGACTGGATTCGTGGATACCATGTAGGTGGACGTTCATTGTTGTGGGGAAGACAAAGCTATCGATTAAGCCCAATGGATTTTGAAGCTAATGACAAAGAAGGAATTGCTGTCGATTGGCCTATTCGATATAAAGAGCTAGCTCCCTGGTATGACTATGTGGAGTCACACGCCGGTATTAGTGGTCGAGCAGAAGGTTTAGCCCAATTGCCTGATGGTAAGTTTCTACCAGCGATGGATTTTACCTGTATTGAAGAACATGTATCCAATAAAATAAAGCAGAATTTTGATGATAGGATAATGACTATTGGAAGGACTGCAAACTTGACCGTTGCGCACAAGGGTAGAGGAAAGTGCTTGTATCGAAATAGATGTATGAGAGGTTGTCCATATGGTGCATATTTTAGCAGTCAAGCCTCTACACTTCCTGGTGCTTATGCTTCTGGTAATATGACTTTAAAACCTGATTCTATCGTTACTGAAGTGCTCTATGATGAAGAATCACAAAAAGCAACAGGAGTTAGAGTCTTAGATCGAATAACAGGTAAGTGGCATGATTACTTTGCCAAAGTGGTTTTCCTTTGTGCAAGTGCATTTGGCTCTACATACATAATGATGAATTCAAAGTCTGATCGGTTTCCCAATGGTTTAGGAAATGATAGTGATCAGTTAGGCAGAAATGTGATGGATCACCATTTTAGAATCGGTGCATCTGCTAGTACGGATATGTTTGCCGATAAATACTTTAAAGGAAGAAGAGCGAATGGGATTTATGTACCTCGATTCGTTAATCTGAATGCCAAGACAAAGAAAAGTAATTATCTCAGAGGCTGGGGATATCAAGGAGGAGGAAGAAGAGAGGGTTGGTGGAGAGACGTCAAAGAACTTAATTTTGGTATTGATTTCAAAGAACAACTCATGCAGCCAGGACCTTGGACTATGGGTCTTTCTGGGTTTGGAGAGTGTTTACCATATGAAGAAAATCGAATTACACTCAATGAAGATGTCAAAGATATCAATGGATTACCTACACTGACCATGGACGCAGAATGGAAAGAAAATGAGTATGAAATGCGTAAGGATATGATGTCTGAAGCAGAAGAAATGCTAGATGCTGCAGGTATGAAAAATATCAAAACTTACGATGTAGGTTGCAATCCTGGACTAGGCATTCACGAAATGGGTACTGCAAGAATGGGCAGAGATCCCAAGACATCTGTATTGAATGGAAACAATCAAGTGCATGCAGTTAAAAATCTATACGTGACTGACGGTGCCTGTATGACTTCTGCAGGTTGTCAAAATCCATCACTGACATATATGGCGCTGACAGCAAGAGCTGCAGATCATGCAGTAAAAGCATTAAATAATAATGAGATTTAATAAGTGAAATATGAACAGAAGAGATATACTTAAACACTCAACAATTTTTGCAGGAGCTGCTTTATCAGCAGGTACCATAAGCGCTATCTTAAGTGGCTGCCAAACGGATACTAGTGTCGTTGATTTGAAAGGGTCAGGCTTAAGCCAAACGCAATTGGATTTGATCGCTGATGTCGCTGATAGAATAATACCTAGAACAGATGTTCCAGGTGCAAAGGATGCTAAAGTTCATGAGTTTATTGACAATCAAATAGCGTTCAACTTTACAGATGAAGAGTCGTCTATGTTCGCACAAGGACTAGAACTTTTTGATTCAATGAGTAATGATGACTATGGTAAGGTTTTCTCTAAATTGGCAGATGAAGAAAAAGATAATGTGCTGGCATTAATGGTAGAAGGATATGAATCAATGGAAGGAGACACACCACACATTTGGCCTGCACTTAAAGGATTAGTAGTTACTGGATTCTTTACTTCAGAATTAGGTGCCACAGAAGCACTGGTATACGATCCAATTCCTGGTGAGTGGAGAGGCTGTGTTAATCTAAGTGAAATTGGTGGGCTGTATGCCCTTTAATATTAATATGAGCTAAAACAGTTGAATGTTTAAAATCACACTATGAAAAATTCAAGACGTCATTTTATTCGATCTTCAGCAATTACTGCTCTTGGGATTCCTATGCTTTTATCTTCTTGTAAGCAAAACAATGTATTGTTGTCAGAAGATACTTCAGTTCGGTCAACCGTAAAGAATAAGGCCGCTGAGGAATGGTTTAAAATATCTTTAGCTCAGTGGTCTTTTCATAAAATGCTATTTGCTAAAGAGCTTGACCACCTAGATTTTGCTGCTAAAGCGCGAAGTCTCGATATTGGAGGGGTTGAATACGTCAATGCATTCTTCAAGGATAAAGCTGAGGATACGGCATATCTAGATGAAATGAATCAACGAGCTGCTGATCATGATGTGAAACAGCTATTGATTATGATAGACAGAGAAGGTGGCCTTGGATCTGTTGACAATGCTGAGCGGAAAAAAGCAGTTAATAATCACCACAAATGGGTTCGCACAGCAAAGTATCTGGGTTGCCATTCTATAAGAGTAAATGCTCATGGTGAAGGCTCTTCAAATGATGTCTCTATGGCAGCCATTGACGGCTTGTCACGATTGTCAGAGTATGCAGCTCAGGATAATATTAATATTATTGTAGAGAATCATGGGAGTTACTCTTCTAATGGCTCATGGCTGGCAAATGTCATGAAAAAAGTGAATATGGATAACTGTGGTACGCTTCCAGATTTTGGCAACTTTTGTATCACTCGCAAAAAGGGCAGTTGGGATTGCCTAGAATCGTATGATAAATATAAAGGTGTGAGAGAAATGATGCCTTACGCTAAGGCTGTGAGTGCGAAAACAAATGTCTTTGATGAGAACGGCAATGAAGCTGTTATAGACTATTCACAAATGCTTTCGATAGTTAAAGAGCATGGTTATAATGGGTATGTAGGTATTGAATATGAGGGCCAAGACTTAAGTGAACTTGAAGGCATTATCGCAACCAGAGATTTGCTGCGAAAAGTTCGAAAAGAACTAAGCTGAGTTTATTGATTAGATTGCTAGTCCGATCTTACCACTTAACTCATAAATACCCCATTGAATTCTTCTTTTCAACTCGGATTCAGGTATCAATTGAATCACATTAGTTGAAAGATTTTTTACGATGTAGCCAAAAGGCTTTTGATCGATAATTTCTACTTGCTGCTTCATATTTGTATGCATTTTTATTTTAGTACGGTTACAGTATATGACGTAAATGTATGGCCTAACCACAGTTTAATGCAACAAAATATGAAGATAGTTGCCCTTTAGTCAGTATAATGTTTGCCTTTGTACGGTAGCTGTAGGGGAGTACTGTTGTCGGTGTAGTCGTCTTATGGGTCTCCTTTTAGCTTTTATACCTAAATACAATCATAAATCTTACATCTGATATCAGAAATCATAAATCTGCAAAACTGACACTAAAAAGGGATTTGGTTCAAGAAGTTTGAAAAGCTATGAGTCTATGAGCTGATTGCTGTTTTCGGAAGCTATACCTATTCATCATACATGTAAAACGCATGATGCAAGAAAATGGGGTATTTTAATGGATATATTGTTCTAAACGCTTTCTTATTGAGCATTACATGTGAACATGATCGCCATTTAAGATCGAATCATTTCGGGATTGATCAGGATATAAATACCCCACTTGATCCGTTTTATTAGAGTCGCAGCTGGGATGACTTGGGTATACTTAGTATCAAGGATCTTGATGATATAACCAGCATTTACGGCTTCGAGTATTTTAATTTTTTGGTTCATGACCGGAAGTTTTCATTGGTTGTCTATTTAACGAGAGTGACATTCGACTTATGATAGACATTGATACTTTAAGAGAAATTTAAAGTTTGTATAACTTGGATGTCAAATGGTATATTTGATCAAGCTATGACTCAATCCAGTCCGTTGCATTATTCGTTTAATTGGTGTTTTGGAATACTTCTATTTCTATCATCAAATCTACATGCTCAGTCCAAAGTTACTGGTAAAATAACAGACTCATTTGGTGAAAATTTAATTGGTGTTAATGTCATCGTTGATGAAGGAATTGGGACTATCACTGATGCTCAAGGCAAGTTTACATTGGAATTAAAAGAAGGCACACGCACTATTGTCTGCAGCTACATTGGGTATAGGACGCTGTCTCACGAAGTAAGGGCAGATCAAAGTATTCCTCAGGATTTACAATTGGTAATGGAAGTTGATGCTCTTGAAATGGATGAAGTCGTCATCAGTGCGGGTTTTAATCAGAAATCTAAGCTTGAATCATCTGTTGCCATCACAACCTTAGATAATAGTATCGTGGAGTCATTGAGTCCCATATCTTCTTTAGAAGCGTTAAAACTAGTTCCGGGTATATATGTCAATGATGCTAATGGAGAGGTGGGTGTCGAAATTATAGGCAGAGGTCTTGGCACAGCCTTTTTTTCTATTCAAGAAAATGGCTTACCCTCTGCAATATCTGAGATGGCATCTAATGAACAGTTTACCAGAGACATGTTTTTGCGAAATGATCTGACTGTTTCAAGGATAGAAGCAGTGCGTGGAGGGAATAGTGCAGTGACTACAGCTAATGCTCCTGGCGGTGTTTTTAATTACATTAATAAAACAGGAACTGATCAATTTGAGTTTGAGGTTCGCAATAGATTTGGTCTACAGGCAGAAGGACAAGAAATATTCAATAAACTAGAGATCTTTACTGCTGGTCCAGTAGAAGGAACAGATTGGAAATATGCTGTCGGTGGGCATTATCGTCATGATGGCGGTAATCGAAGGACTTTATTTCCACACTCTCAAGGTGGGCAAGTAAAAGCAAACCTTCATAAAGTTTTTCAAGACAGACTGTCTGTCAAATTGTATGGAAAGTATCTGAATGATAGAGTTGGATTGAATAGGCCTACTTTTGTTCAAAATTGGGATGATATACAAGCTGCCGATGGCTTTGAATTTAATGATAATCTGATCCTACCAGAAGCACAATTTGATATGATTGATGGAAGAGCCTCAACAGAAGAAGCGATTCAGTATAAAAGTATAAATACCAAAGATCAGCAAAAAATAAATGAACATACAGCAGGGCTTCGCTTGTCATACAACTTGAGTGATTCTTGGACAGTAAGTAGTCACACAAGAGTGTCTAAGAAGTCATTGACAATAAATCACTTAGCAGAAGAAGGTGGTTTTGCTTCGATTGATGTGGATGGATTATTCTCTCGACTATTTTCCAATTTTAATTGGATCGTCCCAATTAGTGATGTGAATCAAGTCTTTAGAAATACCATCATTGGTCAAATGGAATTCTACGACATCAACACGAATGAAGTCTTAGCTAGTGTTGATAATAGTCCGCTGTTATTAGGCGGAAGTCCAGAAGTGACATTGAACAATTTACCTGGTCAAGGGAATTTATTTTGGGGATTGATAGATAATGATGAGTTGGATATGAATGAAATTATTCAGCAAGTTGATTTTAATGCCAACTTAAATAAGCATCAATTGACCTTAGGTGCTTATTATCACAGAGTAGATAATGACCGAGTCTTGAATAGTGCAACAAGTTTTCTAACGGTAGAAACACTACCAAGATTTATCGGTACACGCGTAGTCCTTGATGATTTTACTAGTCAGGCGCAGTTTGTTCCTGAGCTCAGGCCACTTGTTCCATTTGCCGGACAGACAATTCAATTTGCCTCACCAACAGGCTTACATGGATTTAATTCTCAAGTCAATGAGTACAATGAATTAACTGAACGAGTATTGGCATTTTACATTAATGATGAGTGGAAGTTAACAGAACCTATAACAGCTGAAGTTGGCGTAAGGTATGAATCCATCAAGCACTCTGGAAATTCTGGTATCACTGATGAAAGTAATATCACAGAAAGACCAAATGGAACAGATGGTGATTTTTCAACTGTTTTTGACAATGCTTATAATTATTTCAGTGGTAATCAATTGCCTGTAGATAATGACTATAATGCCTTTTCATATTCTGTTGGAGTCAACTATAAAGCTTCTGAACATACTGCATTTTATGGGCGATTTAGCAGTAGTGAAAAACTCTTAGATGCTATTTATACGCAGGACATGTTTATTGATGGAGAATCCTTCCGATTTAAGCCTCGTCAAGTAAACCAAGTGGAAGTAGGAGCCAAATATTCTAGTTCATCCTTTGGCTTATTTGCATCATTGTATCGTTCTGTAGAAAAAAATATCTTCAATCAGTTGTTTGTTATTTGCATCACTTGTGATGATGGCTTTTATCTGACCGAGCCTCTATTTAATTCAGTAGAATATATAGGTGCTGAGTTAGAATTAAATGTAAGGCCAGCAAAATGGTGGAACATTCGCTCTAACTTAAATATTAGTGGAGGTACAAATCTTGATTTTAGAATTGTAAATACTGGTGATAGGGAAGGCCCAGAAGATGACGTGATTGTCGATTTATCAGGACAACCAGTAGCAGGATCTACAGCTAGCAAATTTGATTTATCTCCCATCGACATTACGAATACATTCTACTATGGAAGAAAAATACAGTTGTTGATAAATTACAGACGATTTGCAGAACGTTTTGCGAATAGCCAACAAGCCTTTACGGTTCCAGGATTTGATTTATTTAAATTTGGCTTGTCTGCAAAAGTAAATAAGCATACGACGATCGCCCTAAATATCAACAATGCATTTAATGAAGTTGGCATATTACGGTTTAATGGCTTTGATGCCGTCGCTGGCTTTCCAGAAAATGTGACTAGAGAATTTATTGATGAGAACTCTGATTTACAATTTAAAGTGCAACGATCTTTACCTCGGGCTTTTTACTTTACGGTACACTATGTTTTGTAGATAATTATTTTTTGAAAGGCTAATAAAATAAATAGCAATTCCCATTCTGTTTCACCTAAATAATACTATTATAGGCGGTCGCTTACTACAAATAAAAAAGGCGATCCATTTATCAAGGATCACCTTTTTATTGTACCATATACTATAATGTATAATTATTGATTTACTGGAGTCCTGGTAAATATACCAGGATCTTCATTAGGCGCATTTTCATTTGTATTAAGTTCATCATCAGAATAAGGCATCCGCTCTGGGTGTTGAGAAGCTGAACTGGTATTCAATGGGAATGGTACAAGAAGATCTGGATCTGCAGTTCTCACTCGACGTGCATCATCAAATGGTAAAAACTGTCCAAATCCTGAAACATAACGCTCTTCAATGATTTCTCTTAATAGCGCTCTTAGAGGCGCTATACCATCTGGATTTTCGATGCCTCCAGCTTCAAAATCAGCTGTGTCATAGGCTTCGTATGAAAGTGAAGCATCAGGAAAGTTTCCATTAATACGTCCTCCTGAATTTAAAAATGCTCTGTATTCATTGAGGCGCTCTAATCCAGTATCGAAGCCCAAAGTCCTGGCTCCAGCTTCTGCTAATGTCAAATGATTTTCTTCAAAACTAACAATGTTCATTGGTTCAAACTGTTCTATGATACCTAGGTTAGAAGCGCCATCACCAGAGAAAACAAAGCTGTATTGACCTCTTGCCGTTTCGTCTGTTTTTGCGTTTCCTCTATACAATGCACTTTCTGGATCTAGTAGTGATGCCAAGTAGCTTTCCTCACTACCAATATCACCTCCTCTGGCACCTTCTAAGATTTCCCAAAACAAATTCTTATCACCTTCTGCAATAGCAGCATCACCTCTTGGTATATGTCTGGCATTGCCAGAGAGATCTGAAATTCCATTTTGAGCTGCAGTATACGCACCATCATAGTCTTGCAAGATTGTTAAGTATCTCGCTTTTAAGGTATTGGCTACGCCTAACCATTTACCAGCATCACCTTCGAAATAAATATCTTCAAGAATTGTTCGGCTATTAGCAGAACCCAAATCACTGATAGCACTATCTAACAATGAGATAACACTATTGAGTACGGTTATCTGATCATCAAATACAGGGTCATCAATCTCCTCAATATTGGCTTCTGAGTAGGGAACATCTCCACACAGGCTAGCTATCGTACCAACAGCCATTGCCTCTAAGGTTTTAGAAATACCAGTCAGCAATGCGTCATTTGGTAATTGTTCTCTGATGTGTCTGACATTCGGTATGATGCCAATGTACACTCTGCTCCAAGTACCTATTGATTCCGCTGTTGAGAGCGAGTATCCATATATGTTAGCATACAATGAACTCAATCCAGTCAGCTGACCAGAGTATAATCCCGAAATTCGATTGAGGTGCCCCAATTGTGCTGATGAATTTGCTAACATAGCACCAGTTAGAAAAAATCTAGCATCTACATCTTCTATGGTAATGTTATTTGGATTTTCATTGACTCCATCTACGAGATCTTGACACGAACTTGCTAAAAAAATGAAACTTACAAGCCATATATATTGATATAATTTATTCATAATTGAAATTCTTTTCGGATTAATAATTAACAGTAATAGAGAATAAGTAAGAGGCTGTACTTGGATTGGTAAAATAATCCAGACCAATAGCATTACTCACTCCTGTCTGATTAATTTCAGGATCTATGCCTGGAATCTCATCCCACAAAAACACGTTCCTTCCAGATAATAAAAATGTAACAGAGCCCAATTTGGTTTTATCTATAAAGCTTCCTGAGTTGATCGAGTAGCCTACAGATATCTCTCGGAGTCTCGTAAATGTGGCATCAAATATGGAGAAGTTATATGCTTGGTTGTCGCCAAATCCTCCACCAATACCAGTGCGATACCAGCTTTCATCAAGCAGTACAGGGCCTCCCCCGAAATCCTGAATATTTCCTCTAACTGTTGTTCCTGATGGAATGACATCGCCTGCATAATTAAATAGGTCTTGCGTCAAGGTTTCTCGATTTGCAGTAACTGCTGTTGTACCAAATCTATTCAGGACGTGTAGAGTTCTAGGTGAAAAATCACCACCCTGTGAGTGTTCGATAAGGGCATTAAATATTAATCCTTTATAGTTAGCTCGTACACCTAAGCCTCCTCTCCACTCTGGATTCGGATCACCTAAGATAATCGGACTACCCGTCGTTTGGGGGAATCCATTCTCATCCAAAATAAAACTTCCATCTTCATTTGTTTGTGATCCTGTACCGTATAGAACACCTAATGGTAAGCCGACAATTGCTCTAGAACTCACTGAGGCCCCAGAAAGATCTATTGTCTCTGTTCCATCAAGGTCAGTCACCTTATTATTATTAGTACTCCAGTTTCCATATCCACTGATGTTAAAGTCGCTATTGCTCACAACGGCGTATTCAAAATCCATTTCAAAACCTCTATTTTCCATATTAGCGGCATTGGCAGCCTGTGTATCATAACCGAAGGATGGAGTCAGTTCCGTATTTATGATAATACCATCAATACTATTTTGGTAGTAGGTCATATTCAAAGACAATCTATCCTGAAAAAAACGCAGATCTGTTCCAATTTCCCATTCAGTTTTAATTTCAGGCTCCAGATCAGGATTTCCTCTGTCATCATCTAGACGGAAACCACCGCCAAATAATCCGATAGAAAGCGGATCACTGTATGTGGTATAAGTAAACCCGCCTTCAGCAAAAGTTTGTGCGACATGCGCTGGTGGTGCAATTCCTACTTGTCCCCAAGAAGCTCTTACTTTTCCAAAACTGACTGGTCCCAATGAAGTGCCACCTTGTATAAATTGGTAAGCGACATCAGCTGCAGGGTAAAAGAATTCTTTGTCAAAAGTAGAAGCCGCTTCTAATGTTCCAGTAAGATTAACAAAAAGATTATCGTTAACATCAAAATTTAGAGTAGCATAGCCTCTGTTTGATCTGATATTTGTTTTATTATTTGCAACAGTACTGTTTTCGGCAGCTGTATTAAGGTCAGATGTTTCTTTTCGGACATTGACAAGAAAGCCTACAATTTCTGAGCTATTGCTTCTCAGTCTCCTGTCGTTGATGTTCCAACCAGCTATTGCAACTAAGCTTATATCATTGGTCAAATTGGTATTATATTTTCCAATGACATCTAAATTTAATTCAGTCCTGCCAAGTAAATCTTCTGAGAAAATTCCATTCTGTCGAGCACCTGCTGAACCTATTGGGAAAAAATAACTTCTATTGTCAGTATAGGTGTCTATACCTCCACGAATTGTGAATTGTAGATTTTGGGTAGGAGTGATATCCATGTCCGCAGACATGATATATCGATTTAGCGTGCTTGTCGCCGTTTGCTCAAATAATGTCCACAATGGATTATTGTAAATCGGATTAGTATTATTGCCAAGATACCTCCTATAAGATCTATGTCTTTGATTGAATATGTCACCATCGTCATTTATATAAGTTCCAATGTAGTCTGATTGGTCAAAATCAGGTGGCGTTCTTAGTAAGCCAAGTAGGAGTCCAGCAGTGTTGCTACTTTGTTGGATACGATTGGATTTTGAGTTTGTATAACTAGCTCTAGAGGAAAGTTTTAACCATTCTGAAAATCTATAGGAATTATTCAATCGTGCATTTGTTCTATCATAATCGCTTTCTCTGATTATGCCTTCTTGATCAATTCTTCCAAGGCTAAAAAAATAGGTAGAATTTTCATTTCCTCCACTAACAGAGAAGTCGTGTTGAATAAATCCGCCTGTTTGAAATACACCATCCCAGTTGGAATCAAGATATGTTTCTGTAGAATTTCTCTGGTCTATAGGGAAATATTCAGTTCCATTTGCAGCGATAAATTGTTCACCAGATGTATCAAATCCATCAGCTCCACCAGCACGATCTGGAATATAGTCACCCCAGGCCTCAGCTTGTGTTGGGCTGTATACACCACCTCTTCCTTGTCCCCAAGTGTCTTGTAATTCATAGCGCTGATTAACTTTGTCAAATGAAGCTGTTGCTTTATAAGAAATCTTTGGTTTTCCAGAAGCACCTTCTTTTGTTGTAATCACGATGACACCATTTGCTGCCCTAGATCCCCATACAGCAGCAGCTGAAGCTCCTTTCAAAATTTGGATTGACTCTATATCTGAAGGGTTGATATCATTCAATCTGGACTGTTGAGAGACTCCTCCAGTCCGACCTCCAGTAGAATTGTTTCCGCCACCATATTGGGTATTATTTGATATTGGTACACCGTCTAAAATAATTAGTGGATTTGATGCACCTGAAATTGTGTTGGCACCTCTAATTCGAATGGTAGATCCAGCACCAGGGTCACCATTAGATCTAGAAATCTGGACATTAGACGCTTTAGCACCAAGTGAGTTAAGCAATGTTGACTCTCCTGATCGTTGAATATCTGCTGGAGTGATGATGGAGGCTGTCGAGCCTATCTCGTCTTTATTAACCTTGAAGCCCAGGGCAGTCACAACGACTTCGTCTAGCAATTTAGAGTCTTCCACTAGAATAATGTCATAAGATGTAGCACTTGATGCATTTACAGCTTGCGTTTTCATGCCAGTATAGCTGTACACTAAGGTGGAATTTTCATCAACGTCTAAAGTATAGCTACCATCAATATCTGTAATTGTCCCATTACTGTTCCCTCTTCCATAATGTTGACACCAATTAACGGCTCACCACTTATGTCCAAGATTTTTCCTGATATTGTTTTTTGGCCATGGAGACTCATAACCATTGACACAAATACGACGGTCAGTAAGTACAGTTTTTTCATAATGCAGAATTTTAATTTGATAAATGGAAATTGCAATTGAATAGTTTGAAAATATTTGAATATTACTAATATAAAAATAAGAAAGGAGACTATTAGCATCTTTCTGCTAATTTTAATGGCTAAAAATATTTGAATGAATTTATATGTAAAAAGAAGGCTATGCAGTATCCGAATGATTTATACCAAATGTGGAATGCAAGCTTTGTGATCTTTTGAATAATCTGGAAAAGTTTTCTGATACCAGTGATGATGGTTGAGGCTCCTTGGAATTAAATTTGCCATAGTCCAAATGACAAATGCTGTTGTAGGTAGACTCCAGCTTAGAATGGCAAAACCAAGCCATTCTATTATCTCTCTTAAATGATTAGGACAACTGACTTTATCAAATAAAAAACCAGTTGGGATTTTATATCCTGTTTCACCAGGACCACGCAAATTAATAAGCATTTGATCAGATCTGTGATTGATATACATGCCCAATATAGAGAGTGCGATTCTTATAATAAATCGAATGTCAAAAAACCATTGGTTATTCAATGTTGAATACTCGATAAAATAGTAAGCTATACCACATGGAAGGTGGTTTGGGAATATGTTGACAACGTATTTTGTTTGATATCAAGGCATGAACGAACGATCTCGAAGAGTTGAGCGATTAGCTCCAAGAGAGAGAACCGCGATCAGCGGGAGGGCAGGGAGTAAGAGAAATACGGCGAGTATTTTCAACGATGAGAGCGAGCAAAATTCAAAGTCAAATGTCCCAAAATAAGTTCCATTTGGTATATAATAAAACCATTTATCAAATTAAATAAGAATGCGAAAATAGAAATGAGTAAAGGCATTTTCTTACCGGAAGTATTAATTCTAAATGGATAAATTAGCGCGCGAATAAAGTAGTGTACCGTAAACAAACCGAGAATAACAATATGAATAAAATGAATGGTTTTTAAATTACTTAAATAAAATATGCTGGTATAATAAATGCTGGGATTTCCATAAAAAACCAAGCCCATTTATTATCTATTTGTACTCCCCAATGTTTGCTCGTATGTCTGCCATAGGGTGCCTTGTATTTTAATGCTGTAAAAAAGCTTAATATTCCTACAACTATCCACACCCATATCCATTGATTAAAGTCTATTTCAGGCATTATTTAATAATTCTTCAATTGGAAAAGTCTTTACTGAATAAGGATTAAATAGAGAGCTGATCTGACTATGTGATAAGTTGAAGTTGCGAAGATTTAATTAATGTTTTGTCTTCATTTTTTTTCTTTTCAAAATAGGGGAGTGGTGTGCAGGACTAATATCCATATCAAGGCGTTGGCCTATATATTGCATTGGTTTTCCAAAGTTATTTATTAGATCTTCATATCTATTTTCAATAAAGTGATTGGTGTCTATTTTAGTTTTTGCTTTTTGATATTTTTCAGACAGCTGAAGAACTTTACCCAACCATCTGTTCCTTAATTTGTCTCTGTTTAATGAATGATGAAATGTGCGCCAGCCAAGATAGACTAAATTAAATAATGATTCTAGAGATTCTATTTCATCTCTGATGATTCTAATGATTTTTAAATTTGGATACAACTTTTTCATAGTCAATAGTTGATCCATATTATGTGGCGATTTTATAATGAACCAATCACCCCGCTTTTTTTATCTAAGTGTAATTGATGAATAAATTTTACTGCACGATAAATCTCTGTAAGATCTTCCTGCTCTATTCGCATAGAATATTGGTTAAGATCTGTAACCACATCATTGATCGTACTGGTAAATCCAAGATCAAATAGTGGTATGTCTTCCTCTTCCTGATTAAAGCTAACTGGATGAGCTAAGTTGAACAATGGATTAACTCTGTTGAATAATTTAATAGTGCCAGAAGCTTGGAGTCTAGACTTAGTTGTGTTATGGGAAGAGTGAAGTGGATAAAGAACTTCCCATCCTAAGCTTGATTGAAACTGTGGAAGTTTTGATAATTCTCTTTGAAGGAAGGAGGTGCCAGTTCTTCATAGTCCTGTAATCAAGACAACACGTTCCAATTTATTATGCAGCTCTGTTTTAGAAATGAGCTGCTGTAGCTTAAGAGAATCAATCAGATGATGTAGGATTTTTTTCGAAATCGCATATCTTCCAAACGAGTGAAATGTATTAGATTCATTTATATCATTGATATAGACCTCATAGATATCTTGATTGAAGAAAGGACCAAATGATTCTAGTCTTTCAGTTTCTTGAGCAATATTAATCAGTTCGTTTGGATCTAAATTGCTATGCTTCCTATATTCTAACATCCAATTCAATGATTTTAACCACGAATTTTGGCTTAACTGGTCAAATTCCATAAAACTGATTCAACTGTGAGTGAATAATCATACCTTTGGGTTAACTAATGTAAACTACTGTGTCGGATGTATCTATAGTAACAACTATACTTAAGGAAACATACACATTTCTCTCTGATGAAGATATAGACGCTTTTCTGTCTATTTCTAATTTAAAAAAAGTTTCTAATAAGACCGTGCTCATAAAGGGCGGTGAGGTTTCTAAAAGAATATTTTTTATTGCTCAAGGATTGATTCGTGGCTATTTTACGAATGAAAAAGGAGTCGAGAAAAATATCTTTTTAAGACAAGAACGAACAGTCACTGGCGCACCAAATTCACTCTTCAATAACATACCTGCAAAATATACTTTTGAGGCTGTTGGAGATTGTTTACTACTAGAATATACTCAAGAAGATTTTGAGCAATTATCAGCCACCAATCCGAGGTTTACCAAAATGTACGTTCATGGCCTCCATGAAGTCATAAAAATTCTCATTTTCAGGGTAGAATCATTGATCGACAAAATGCCTGAAGAGAGATATGAACAGTTGATTTCAACACATCCACAGTTTTTCCAGAAAGCGTATAACAAGCACATTGCCAATTATCTAGGCATCACATCAGTCTCTTTATCAAGGATTATCAAAAGAAAATTAGACAATAGAAATTAACTCGTGTAAAGTAGAAAAGAGAAAATTGCCCATATCTTTAAGAAGAACTTATTCAAACTGCTATGGAAGAATTTCTCGCAACCCCCAATCTTGACGTTTACGCTGTTCTTGGTATACTTGGTTTTTTTGGTATACTTGAATTTGTCATGGGTCATTATTTTGATACCAAAAGATCAGTTGACGATTGGATACTTGAAACACTTGGTTTCTTTGTCGTCATTGGTACAAAGCTTTTATTGGTCGCTATCGTTGTTTTTGGTGGAGATTTTCTCTTTCCTGGAGCTTCCAATATTCTCAGTGGATGGTCTATATGGCTTGCCATTCCATTCTATTTATTAATTGATGATCTTGCCCAATATTGGTATCATCGTTCGGCACACGAATATGAGTGGCTATGGAAACATCATCGTGTGCACCATCAAGCTGAAGATATGGGGATATTTGTTTCTTATAGAAACAGTTGGGTATACTACCTTCTTATGCCCAATTTATGGTGGGGAGGAATAGCAACCTTTTTAGGCCTAGGTTACGCAGTCGTTGCCGGTCTCATCATCAAACAATTGGTCGTGACAAGCACACACAGTACATGGAAGTGGGATAACTTTTTTTACAAGCACAAAATTTTACATCCAATCGCTTCTGTTTTCGAACGTATTTTTATCACTCCTGCATTTCACCATGCCCATCACGGTAAGTCTCAGGCTGATCACATCAGTGACCCTAATGGTAATTTTGGGAACACATTTTCTTTATGGGATCAATTTTTTGGGACAGCAAAATTCACTAGGCTCTACCCAGCAGAATTTGGTTTAATGGATGACCCAAGAGATCCTTGGTATTCTCAATTACTGTATCCATTTGTAAAATCAAATAAGGAAGGAAGTGAAATTGCTAAAGGATACAAAAGGGAAAAACAATTAGGTAAAGAACCCCTGAGAACAGAACTCGAAGCAGGCACATATTTATATTGTCAATGTGGATTTAGTAGTACACAACCATTTTGTAACGGAAGCCATCAAGGCTCTAAATTCAAACCTATGGTTGTCGAAATTGAGAAAAAAAGAAAAGTATCCTTATGTACGTGCAAGATGACAATGACTCCACCGTATTGCGATGACTCACATTTAAAATGATAGAACGGTTCGCTAATTAACGAATTAAAATTTTCTACTTTCTTTGAGGGCTGTGTCGGTACAAATTTCAGAGAACGGGAATTTTGACAACTACATGATCCTAGCGGGATCAAATTATGTTAGCCACAGGTGAAACCTGTGGCGGTATCAGGGAAATAAGAGCAAATTTGGCGCTATTTTTTTTCTAAAAAATCGTCCAAAATTTAACCCTCTGCTGTATATATTTAGAGGGAATAATACCAAATTTATTCCATGGCTAGATTTTAATTTTAGAGGAAACGCGTTGTCTGAAGTTTATAACTTCAGACTAATATGATTGTAACTCCAATCGTATTACTGCTGAGGACACAGTCCTCAGAGAACGACAATTTTACTGCTAAGGACACAGTCCTCAGAGAATGACATTTTTTATTCAATGACTAATCCTGTTTTACAAATTGAAATTTATCCCAACAAAGAAATTAACACCCCAGCCGCAACCGCCGACCCAATCACACCACTAATGTTACTTGACATCGCATATTGCAACAGGTGATTTTTAGAATCATGTTTGAGTGCAATATCATTTGCCACACGAGATGCCATAGGTACAGCACTCAGTCCAGTAGCCCCAATCAACGGGTTGATTTTCTTTTTAGAAAAAACGTTGTGAATCTTTACTGCCATTATTCCACCAAGGATAGAAATGCAAAAGGCGATAAAACCACCAAGCACAATCAAGAGAGTTTGTTTGTTTAAAAATGTTGTCGCTGTCATAGTTGCACCTATTGCTAAACCTAAGAAAATCGTAGAGGTATTCATAATGGTTTCAGTCGCAGCAGAATATAATCTATTTGTATCAGATCCAATTTCTTTAATCAAATTACCAAATAGTAACATCCCAATTAACGGGGCTGATGTAGGGACAAGTACAATAACAATACCTCCCAACAGTATTGGGAATAATATCTTGGCTGTTCTTAAATCATTGATTGTTTGTTTGGGTGGAAAAAGTCTATCCTGCTCTTTCATATTGATCAACAATTCTTTTTTAGAAATGGAAAATTTCACAACTAACGGAATAATGATCGGCACTAAAGCCATATAAGAATATGCTGCAATTGCAATAGGACCCAACAAATGAGGCGCTAGTTTAATAGAGGTATAAATGGCAGTTGGTCCATCTGCACCTCCAATAATTCCTAAAGCACCTGCTTCTTTTAATGTGAAGCCCATACTGACGGCTGCAATCATAACAGAAAAAATACCAAGTTGCGCAGCTGCACCAAAGAATGCCAGTTTGAGATTTCTAAGCATCGGTCCAAAGTCTGTCATCGCACCAACACCCATAAAGATTAGCGGTGGCAAAAGGCCAGTTTTAATCAAACTGTAGTAAATTAAATTCATGATCCCAAATTCTTTCGCAATCTGGTTTAAGGTCATTGACTCTATTCTCGGAACCGTTTCTGACGGAATGACATTCATATTACTTCCAGGGAAATTAGCCAATAATATTCCAAAGGCAATCGGAACTAATAACAATGGCTCATATCGTTTCTGAATACCCAAATAGAGAAATCCAAAGGCAACAACAATCATTAACAAGCTACCCGGAGAATGATAAATTTCTCCGAACGAAGTCATATCAAATAATTTTTCTAGAACTTCACTCACGGCTAACTTAATTTTATAATTGGTTCATCTTCTTCAACATCGTCACCATGTTTGTATAGGATTTCAGCAACAGTACCGTCGTAATCTGATGTAATGGCATTGATGACTTTCATTGATTCTATGTATGCGACCACATCGCCTTTCTTTATCACATCTCCGATCGCAATGGATTTTTCTGAAGAGCTTTTCGTTAAATAAAATCTACCCTCAAGTGGTGCTAACACTTCTTTCAGATTTCCTGATGCTGTACCAGATGTACCATTGGTTGATGAATCGGCTGTTGATTTTGCTTCAGTCAATTGTTGATTATCCCAACTGACATCGACTCGGTACAATTGACCTCCAATGTTTAATTCTACTTTATTGGGGAGATCAACAGAACTAGAAGTTGAGGGGCCAGTATTATTAAAAGCCGCCTCCTGTTTCTTCTTAGCCAATAACTCATTGAAATTTTCTTTGGCTTTACCTGATCTCAGATCTTCGTATTGCGGTGGATGCATCGCATATTCGAAAAGCTCTTCATCGTCAGGCCCATAGTCCCAGCCTTTCTCATCCATCTTTTTACGATATATGTCCAATTGATCAGGGTATAAATCTTGTGGATTAGCAGTATAAAATTCTCTGTTTTGTTGTTTGGCCAAGGCTTGAATTTCCGGGCCCAATTCACCAGGTAATTGGCCACTTTTACCGATCAGCATGCCCCAAGTATTTTCGTCTAGCATAGACCAACGCTCTTTCCCTTTCTCCATTTGCATGACATTCATTAGCGCAGCATTTTTCACGTACTGACTGAAAGGGGTCACGAGTGGGGGATAGCCAAGTTTAGGCCACACATATTTCACCTCATTAAACAGTTTTATCAATAATTGATCTTGTGTCACTGTTGGTTTGTCTCGCTTGGTCAACCATTTATTCAGGCTCGTTAGATTATTCTCTAAATCTGACATTAGACTTCCCATCATGCCACCTGGAAGCCCCGGGTCAATCAATAAGGAATTCATATATCTGTTTTTAGGATTGATAAAGTAGCCTAAAAAGTCATCCATAAATTCTTGAGTCATCGCTCTTGCAGCCATATATGCTTCATCATTAATCGGTGCTACTGAGAAGCCAGCATCTTCGAGCATCGCGTGAACGGTCAATAAATCAGCATGACCAGTTCCCCATGATAAAGGCTCCATACCGACATCAATAATGTCAGCTCCATTTCGTGCACTTTCTAACGCAGATACGATCGAAAAGCCTGTAGTTGAGTGTCCGTGATACTGAATGATAATATCTGGATGACGTTCTCTTATGCCTTTTGTGATTTTACCAATGGATACGGGTCTTCCGATACCTGCCATATCTTTAATACAAATCTCTTCAGCGCCTAACTCGATGTATTGCTCAGCTAGATTGATGTAATAATCTACGGTATGAATTGGCGAATGTGTCAAACTCAATGCGCCTTGAGCAATCATTCCGCCTTCTTTTGCATATTGGAAAGAGAGTGCTAGATTTTGAGGATTGTTGAGGCCGTCGAACGAACGTGAAATGTCTGTTCCTTGAATTTTCTTAAGTTTAAACATGAGCTTTCTAACATCCTTAGCTACAGGACTCATCCGAATACCATTCAAGCCTCGTTCTAGCATTTGAGTTTGTATTCCAGCTTTATTGAATGGTGCTGTCCATGCTCTAACCGAATGATTTGGATTTTCCCCGTATAAGAGATTTATTTGTTCAAAGCCACCGCCATTGGTTTCTATTCTATGAAAGCAACCCATAGCTATGATAGGTTCGGCGACTCTGACCAGCTGATCTTTACGAGGCATGTACTTGCCAGACGCCTGCCACATATCTCTGTATACCAATGCTAATTTTATCTCCTTTCTTCTCATGCTAGACTTTTTTGATTGATTTGACCGTAGCCTTACCACCTGACCATTTGCGAATCGCCTGTTCGATTAATTCATTAGGAATGGAATCTTTAGAAGTATTTGACTCTTCCTCATTAAATACAAATCGGGTAGATTTTAACCATCTGAGTAGAAGGTTCCCAGTCACTACCACCAAAAATAAGATAAAGAATACCGTCGTCATTCCAACTAGGAGAATAATGAAAGCTTCTTGAAGTTCATTTGTCATTTGATTAAGATAAGGTACCGAATTTAATCATAATCCGAATACCAAAAGTATAAATCAACAGAAGATAATTAATGATTTAGCTGATGATATTAGAGCTATAAATGGGTTAACAACCATTAAGTTCAAGTAAAATTTGAGTAATTCAAGTTTTGCAACAGTATTGTTTACTTTTTCCTCGATAGCTTTTATTAAATTACTTTAGTAGGTATTAAAGCAGTTTTTCATTATCTATGGTAGAGAAATTTCTGATTAGTAAAATCCTATTTATGATTTTATATGCTGAAGCTTGTAAATAGGAGTATTGTATGACTATATTTTTAAACGACATCTTCATGCACACCTTCCATAATTTAAGTCGACTAGCAAAACTCTCTGAAGAATTATTCTGCACTTATTGCTAAAGTATGTGATATAAAACAAATAAACTGATTATGAAGTATGTGATGATATGGATTCTTGTTTTTTTGGAGGGGGGTATGGTGATGATTGCAGAACTATGTGCTGCAAAAATATTGGCTCCTTTTTATGGCAATTCTATATACGTATGGGCAGCTACGCTCTCTGTCACTCTTGGCGGATTGGCCATAGGATATTTCGTAGGCTCTACTCTTTCCAAAAAAGATATAACTAAAAACAAGCAACATTTAAAATACGCGCTAATTATCGGAGGTATATGGATGATCCTCATGTTTCCTATATCGGCCAAGATCATGCCGCTCTTATTGAATTTATCTTTAGGTGTAGGTGCCTCATTGTCACTCGTCATTTATTTAATGCCCGCGCTCATTTGTTTTGGAACTTGCTCTCCCTTATTCATTAATATTTTGAATCAGGCTTACAAACAAGAGGCAGGAACCACAGCGGGTAAAGTGTATGCCTTTTCTACTATTGGAGGGATTGTGTTTACCATGTTAACAGGCTTTTATTTTATCCCTTCCTTTGGATTGAAAACAACTCTCGTTATGAGCGGATTAATAATTGGAATAAGCAGTCTGATTATTTTGGGGTTAAAATATAAAATTCCAGGAATCGGGTTGACTATTTTATTATTCCTAAGTGTTGTTTTTAGTTCGTTTGTAAAACCACAGTATAAGGATGACATAAAAGTATTGGCAGAAAGTGATGGTGTATTAGGAAATATAAAAATAATAGATCTTCTTTCTACAGGATGGTCAGAAACGCCTACGCTAGGTAGGGGCTTGGTGGTGAATAATTCGATGCAGACCTTTATGAAAATCAATGGTCCAGAATATAGTCATTGGCATTGGGCTTATTTGATTCCTTCTATTGCTGGTGTCAAGCCAGCTGGTTCTGACGCATTATTGGTTGGACTCGGTGGCGGCATCACCTATCGGCAATTCAAATCAATTGGAATTAATACTGATGTGGTAGAATTAGATGAGCGGATAAAAGAGTATGCAATACACTATTTTAATGTCCCAAAAGAAGCACCGATCTTCATAGACGATGGCCGGCATTTTATAAAAAAAAGTAAAAAGACGTATGATATCATATACTATGACACTTTTTTTGGTGAGTCTCAACCTGAACATCTTTTGACGAAAGAAGGCATAATCGATGCGATTTCAATTTTAAAAAAAGATGGATTTATGATCATCAACTTCTATGGCTTTACCGAAGGCGAAGAGGGATATGCTGCTAGATCCATTATGAAAACAATTCTTGATCTAAAACTCAATCTTCATGTGATTCCAACCCCAGGAGAACAAAACAAAAGAAGTCTATTTTTTGTCTTGAGCCCAGATATATTACCCAATTATTTCAACACTCGATACCAAGAACCAGGCATGCCAATTTTCGATAAATGGAGTCATATTGTGACTGACCAAAGAGATTATGATCTGACACATGCAGAAATACTTACAGATGATAAACCTAATCTTAGTCTCCTCTTCCGAAAGGCTGCTTCACAGTGGAGAAAAGGATATAATGAATATTTTGTAGAAAGATTATATAAGTAAGTAATTGAATTTTATTGTTTCTTGATGAGTGCATAGGAGTGATGAGATAATTGAATCATAGAAACAATTATTCATGATTAAGGTGGTTTTTTTGCTTGTTTTTTCATAAAAGGGTATATATATGTAGAGTATATTCACAATTTGGCTGATGATATAATTAAGATAATCAAAGGCGCTCGAACTCTTTTGAAATAAGCCCCAATGTGTTAGACACAGACTTTCTTAAATATAATTGTTATCTTTCTAGCAATAGTCTTATCTTCAACATGTACGCTGTCAGCTAATATTAATCTTTTTCTATTCAAATGAGTACATACATCCCAAATTCATTAAGACACAACATATACTTAAATTTAGATAACTGGAATGAAAGTCAAAGAGCAGAAAGCTGTCTATCTTTAGTTGTGTCCAGTAACAAGTACTTCCCACGACGTCTAATAAAATATGTAATGCCAGTATTGATGTTACTATTCAGTCAAAATCATTTATATAGTGCCGTTCAAGTTGACTTTTGCTATACGATCGAAGAAAGAAGCAGGAACCTCTACCGAGTCGCTCAAGATGGATCTCAATTTGCTCAGATTGGTCAGATTGAAGAGTGTAGAGTCGAGGCCATCGCTTGGGATCGCATAGATGATCTGTGGATGTTTGATGCAGCAACTACTGCGTTCTACACATTGGACTTAGCGACGGGAACATCCACTTTCAAGCATCCAGCTCCCACTTGCATGCGCTCTGATGATCAAACAGTACATCAAATTACTGATGTTGATGGATTGGATTTTGACGCTTTTAACTCTAATATACTTTGGGCTACAGAACGTGTCACAGACGGTATGGACTTGTTGTTTTCATTGGATGTTATGACAGGTCAGGTGATCGGAAATACTTGTTATCCTGTGACTGGCGTCGGACTCGACATAGAGGATCTTGCGATCGACCCATTGACTGGGACCACGTATGCCATCGCGAACATCAACGGCATTTACTACTTGATCGTCCTCGATACATTATCTGGAGCTGGCTTTGTTATCGGGGCGCTGCTTGAAGCGGGAGTACATGTTACCGACATGGAGGGATTTGGCTTTGATGTGGATGGACAACTGATCGGTACAACAGGTGAGTGCAGTGACAGGCCTGGATCTCTCTATTTTATCAATAAAGGTACTGGAGCTGTTAATTGGCTTACAACGATTGATATGGTTAATAATGATTTCGAGTCTATCGCCTGCTTTAACTCTCGCATCGAATTGGAAGAATTTCTCAACGAGAGCAATCTCAACGCCAATAGAAACAATTGTTTGCAGTGCCCAGATATGAAATGTGAATTCAGTCCGTCAATAGCTGCTACAACGTGCAGAGATTCTTGCCCCGTAGGCAGTACATTAGAATTTAGTATTAATAATGGGCCATGGGTTGAAGAAGCCCCGATGGATAACAATCAATTGCCAGAGATGATCGAAATACGTTGTCGCTGTGATGTAGACGACAGTGTGATTAGTGATGTGGCAGCTGTATCTCGCGATCTTGTCGATTGTTTGGCTTCCTCCTGTGGTGCTAAGGTGGGGGATTTTGGAAAAAGGTCTAAATGATTAGCTTGACACAAGACGAACTTGATCAAGTTTTCTTCAACAGAATGGTTGATTTTGCCCATTCGTAAGCGAAAAATATACATATAACAGAAGTTAAATCTAATGATAAAAGGGTGCTGACTTCCATCAACACCCTTTCCTTTTAAATCTTTCTGTACTTATTATTTAAGCATTTTCATCCCAATATTTAACAAGTCATCCATCATATTGCCGTCACCATCCATGTCAAGTAACTTTCCAAATAGTCCTCCTGCTGGGCTTTGACTCGATTGTTGATTATTGCCGCCTAGTAAGATATTTGCTAAACCACCAAGATCAAGGCCATTAGATTTTTGCTTTTGACCAACAACACCCATGACGATAGGCGCAAGTATTTGCATCAAATTACCAGCCTTAAAAATATGAAGCCCACTTATTTGCCCAATCGCTTGTGCGGCTTCCAGCTGCTTATTGCCTAATAAATGATTGACAATACCCTCACCATCCGTAGTCTTATTATTGCTTGGCTGGTTTTGACCTCTGAGTGTACCTAATAAATTACCGAGTATACCTCCATCATGGTCGCGCTTAATTGCATCAAACAGACCTGAACCAGTTTGCTGGTTTGTTGCACTGTTAGACATCGCATTCAGTAAAAGCTCAGCAATCCCATAGGAAGCTTTTTTTACCTGATTAGGATCTTTTGCTCCAATCTGTCTTGTCAATTGTACGACTACATCATCAGTGAGGTATCGTTGAAATTCATTCATTAAATTTGCCATCAGTATATGTTTTATTAGTTTATTTGTTCTACGAAGAGAACAGTTTAAAATGTAAAATATGTAAATTAAGGTACTAATCACTTGAATTAGCTTTTTTATTATTTGGCAGCATTCTGATTAGATTTTTAGATGAATGCTTTGGATACTGCGAGATATATTTTAAATAGTAGTTTTTATAATGAATAAAACCTAAAATGAATCCATCAAATTTTTATACGATATGGTTTAGTCAAAGAAATGGAAGTACATTACTATGTAAAGCATTAGAATCAACAGGGGTATTGGGAAAACCTTCTGAACTATTTACTCTTGAGTCAAATGAAAAATTATTAGACAAGCATAAAGCAAAAGATTACAAACATCTACAAGATAAAGTTTACAATCTAGGTTCAAGCAGTAATGGGGTTTTTGGAGTCAAGCTGAATGCACCAATAAAAGAAAATGACCCTTTAATGAGTCAATTGAAAATGTTTCCTATTGTAAAGGACAGTACAAATTTGAATAACAACTTTGCTGTATGGGATAATTTATTTCCAAACTGCAAACATATTTTTTTGACAAGACGAAATAAGATAAGGCAAGTTGTTTCATGGTGGAAAGCTATAATGACCAACGAATGGCATAGAAAATCAGGAGACCAATCTAACATAGACCACAAAGAATTAGCTGAAAAATATGAATATAATGCATTGCGACACTTGTTATTAGAAACCGGTCTTAGAGAAAGTGCGATTCAAGCATTTTTAGATGAAGGAAAAAGTAGTGCATTGACAATTGTGTATGAAGATTTCATTAAAGATTATATAGGCACAGTCAAAAAAATAGGAAATTACGTAGGAGTAGACATTGATGAAGAAATGGTCGATATTCCTTATTACTCAAAGTTAGCTGATGATATTTCAGATGAATGGACTGAAAGATTTAGCTTTGAACTGCGAAAAAAATTGGACGAATAAAGTTTGATAAAGTATAGTGGAAATATTACTGGGCATTTTTAAATCCTTTTTTTTATAAAAAATCCTTCTTCTTTTGTTGCAATATTTATTAATCTAATCAACAACTAAATTAGCAAAATGGAAAATTGCACAATCTACAGCCATCAACTAAAATTTGATGAAATCCTTAAAATAGTAAAAGCTGAAATGCCAAAAGCTAAAATTGAGTTTAATGATGGCGGCAAACAAAAGAGCATAACTGCAATGACTAAAGGTGGTTTTTTCGGGAAAAGTAAAACTCTGACAATTAATTATAGAGAACGCGAAAAGCCATCATATAAACTAGACGAAATTGAATGTGGGCTAACTCAAAATCTCTCAGGTATGGTCAATTTCATTCAGTCTTTTCCAGCAAGCAATGAATCATTAAGGAATAAGTTTTTACATAAAGTTATGTCTGCAAACTGCGAAATGGCTTTTATGGCAGAACCAGAGATAAACCCAGAATTTCAAACAGTACTTAAGAAAATCGCAAATGAAATTGATGCTTTCATCTTTGCCCAACCAAGCAAAGTCTTTAATAAATCCATTGGTCAACATTTCATAGATAAGAATTTCGATCTAATCATTGATGCTAATGGCAATATGGAAGTCGATGATGTTAGCGTCGTCGTAGATGCAAAGTATCACGACGAACCAAAAGAAGACTACACAGAAGACCAAATCAACCGAAAAGAAAAATCAGAGTCATTTCTACAGTCTCATGGAATAAAGGTGAATTTTAATTTGCCTTGTATTAGTGACACATCAACTATTTCTTTAAGAACGAAAGAAGAAGTTGTTGAAAGAGCGTATGCTCTGATGGTGCTAGCTGCATATGGAGAAGGCGTCACTAAGGATCAGCTTCAAAAACCGATGCAAGATAAAGCAATAAAGGCTTTCACAGAAAAGGAGAAATCGATGTTAAATATGCCTGAGTTAAATGATCAACAAAAGGCATATGCAACTTGGAGATATGAAAGCTTATACGCCTTGCTATGGGCATTGCATATTTTTTCAGAACTAAATCATCCAGATGAAATTTGTGATGTCAAAGCGATAGTCTCATCAATTCTTACTCCGTCAAGAGAGGAGTTTACGCGAAAGGCGAAGTTAAGATCTGCTAGCAAAATCTTAGATGAATTAGATAAGACCTATAGGATGAATTGGGCATGTGTGGACGCAAGGATTAAAGGACAGCAAGTTGCTGGATCTATAAATCCAAGCGTTATTTATGAACGTCACTATGCCTTGAACTGGCTCACAAACTATCAAAATCAAGAGTGGGATAATGTTCAGACGAATACCTAAAATAGTTCGAGACAGAACTTTTCGTCAATAAAAGAGTTCGGATATAATACTAATAATAGTATTAAAAACCTATCAGTTAATATTAAGATATTTCAGATAAAGGATTGTAAAATATTTTCAATTCCAATTAATCTATCAAAATAAGACACTATGGCTCTTCAAAATAAAGTAATTATCGTAACAGGATCTTCCAAAGGAATAGGCAAAGAAGTTGCGAATTTATTAGCTGAAAATGGTGCAACGGTAATTATTAATTATTCTAGTAGCGAAGATAAGGCCAATGAGACTGTTGAAGCTATTAACAAGAAAGGTGGCACTGCCATGGCAATCAAAGCTGATGTCAGTCAGAAAGAACAAGTTACCAAGCTATTCGATAAAGCAATTGAGAAATATGGTAAAGTGGATGTCCTTATAAATAATGCGGGCATTATGAATAACAAATTATTGAAGGATCATTCTCAGGAAGATTTCACTAGGCTTTTTGATGTGAACGTAAGGGGAGTGTTTAATACACTTCAAGAAGCTGACAGTAAACTCTCCGATAATGGGATAATTATTAATTTTTCCTCTAGTACGACAAAATTAATGTTACCAAAATATGCATTGTATTCAAGTACAAAAGCTGCAGTTGAGCAAATGACTAGAGTATACGCAAAAGAGATCGGACGAGGTATCTCTGTGAATGCGATCGCACCAAGTGCAACAGCGACAGAATTATTTAAAGAAGGTAAATCTCAAGTTGACATTGACAAGTTGAGTGCAAAAAGTGTCTTCGATCGAATAGCAGAGCCGATTGATATTGCCAGGGTAGTGTTATTTTTAGCAAGTGATGATTCTAAATGGATTTCAGGACAAGTCATTTATGCTAACGGTGCTTTGATTTAGACATAAAGTGATAAAGTCAGTTCGATAAGAATGAATATAATTACTAAATTTATTGAAGTAGATTTTAATTTAGTTTAATTGTAACAAAGCAGATACATAATTAATGGTTATGATATCATAGCTTAGTTTCTCTGATGCTTTTCACAATGTGCTTAGCAACAATTTAAAAGACACAGATGAAAGAATTAATGACAACACTCATTTTGATTGGCTTATCATTTGTTATTAGTGCACAGTCTATTGATGAGCCTTTCTCAAAAGATAAAATGAGAAAGGATCTAGAAGTGTTTAAACAGATTCGGATAAGTGCAAACTCGGGACTATATAAGTATAGAACTAAAAACGAAATTGATAGTATATATCATTGGGCAGAATAGGAAATAGAAAAATCGGATACTTATCTTAACTTTTATAATATCATTTGTCAACTGACAGATTTTGAAGGAAGTTCGCATAATGCTACTTCTTTACCTGATAAATATTATAAAAACCTTAAAGCAGAGAATTCTGGATATTTCCCTTATCCTTTAAAGTGGATTAAAGGTAATTGGATCATTAATTATGAAAACGAAGATATCCCGCTTGGGTCTCAAATTAAAACCATTAACGGAGTCCCAATTGAAGAGATAATAGTTAGTCTCCATAAATACTACACGACTGATGGGCAGAACATTACTGGAAAAAGAATTGGAATATCCGCTAATTTTTCAAGGTATTACCGATTCAATTATGGCAGATAGGATAATTTTGAGGTAACTTATAAATTACCAAAATCTAATGCAATTGAAACTAATACCCTTGAAAGTATTAGTTCTTTGCAATACTATAGACATTTTTTAAAAAGGTACTCACAACCTTACGATAAACTTGATTATGTAGACCCCGAAAATGGGGAAGAGTATGTGTTCAAAAACTCAGATTACTCCACTGGGCTGCTAACGGTTCATACTTTTAGTTTAGGAAATGAAACCACTAAAGAGCATAAAACTTACCTATCGTTTCTTGACAGCGTTTTTCTTGACATTAAAACTAAGGGAATGAAAAATTTAATTGTCGATGTTAGACATAATGGAGGCGGAACAGACCCCAATGATCTGGTTACTTATTCATACTTGACACAAAGAGAATTTCAAGAAAATACACAGGCTTGGATAAGTTTTAGAAAAATTCCTTATCTCAAATATACCTACACTAAAATTCCTAGATTCTTGAGACCATTCGGCGTTGGAAGGTATAATAGACCCTTTCGAAGAAATTTTCCTGTAGAGAATAATGGGAAATTTTATCAAGACTCAACAAATGTTGATCAAAAAATTAGAAAGCCAAATAAACATGCATTTACAGGAAATGTCTATCTGCTTATCAGTCCGCGGGTTGCATCAGCGGGAAGTTTATTTGCAGCAATGGTAGCAGGTAATGAAAACACAACTGTTATTGGTGAAGAAACTATGGGTGGATATTATGGTCATAATGGTCATACGCCCTTAGGATATATCTTGCCGAAATCTAAAATTGAAACGTTCTTTTCTGTCGTCAATTTAGAACAAGACGTACCGGAAAAATCAAACCAATTCTACAATAGAGGAATTATTCCTGATTATGATATTTTTCAATCCTATGAAGATTATTTAAATCAAGAAGATACACAGATGAAATTCACTTTAGATTTAATAAAGAATAAATAGAAATTGTCATCCGATTAGCTCTTAACTTTCCCCTGCCTTATCCAAAAACGCCTTCATGTCTAATAGCTCAATGTCGTCTCGCTTCCTCAACTCTCTCGAGAACCATCCCTTGTGCCCTGCACCATAAATAATTAATATTCGCTTACCTTCATATCGATGCTTCTCTAGGGCTTTTTCAATATTCCAGTAATGTGCAATATTAATATTTTCCCAACCGCCAAGTCCCAGTTCGTCATTAAACAATTGATTGTACATCTGTAGACTTACATCTTGAATATCATCATAGGCTTGTGAATGTATGAAGTATGGATCGTTTACCTTACCAGTCGCTTGGTATAGAGAATCTGATTTTTGATTTGCTGAGCTATACGCCTTCCAATCCTCGACACGATCTGGATCTTCGCTAATTGCTCGTAATTTCTGAGATCGATCTTCAGCCATTGTCTTTGTCCAGCCTGCAGTAGGTATGATCTCAAAGTCCATCTCCTTGGTCAATGGAAATACAACATCGACATACTCTGGAAACCGTCGCACTCTAGGCTCAGATATAGTATCATCTCTCATGAATCCATCCATTGCAGATTGCATTCTATCTGGCGGTATCTCTGTCAATATATAATCTGGATCTATCGCTCGAATTAGACGGTCTAGGTATGCCACATTGTATATGCTATCTTTTAAATGGCCGCTGTGGATTGTACCAAGGACAAGTACTTCGTTGAGTGGTTTGCTTGGTGTCGTCTGCTTGGATTGACATCCAACAAGGATGCCTATACAGGATAAAAGAATTATGCGGATCATAGTAGGCGTCTTGAATTACCTCTAAGATGGGAATAATTAAGTAAGCTCATCTTTTAATATTTAATTTTAAATTTTCTGTTACTGTGGTGTCGAATTTATCTGTCAAATTTTGGGCAGAATTGCTTTTAATTTCCACTTTTTATCCCCATATACTCCTGCTTGGGAATAATCAAAAGGAATAAAATCTATCTTCTTTATCGATTTGTCAGATTTAAAACTAAAATCAAAATTTTGGGGATTCTTGAATCTGGGATTCTCCAAAAAGCTATTTGTATCAAACCCTAACTTTTTCCAATGCTCAAAATCCATTCCATTAAAGTCATAAGTAGAATTACTTAAATTCCAGTATGCATTATCGTCAACTATGGCATTTACTGTCTCCCAAGCTCCATTTGCCACCATACCTTCTTTAAAAAGAATTATGTTATTATTAAAAGTAAAAGAGCGATGTTCTTCTGCAACAGTACATTGCATCTGATACTTTTTTGCGAAGGCAAAAATATTGTTCGTCACAATATTTTCCTTCCCATAGTTTTGTTGAAAGCCTCCAGTTTTAGTATTGTACACCAAATTATCCTTAAAAAGTATACCTGTCGAACCTTCATCTGCATAAAGACCCCATCCACCATAGGAGTACGCATGGATATCATGAACTAGGTTATTAGTGATACATGTACCTGGAGAATTACCCAATGTATAGATTCCAGCCATATCGCTTAGTAAATCCCAACCAATATGATGTATTCGATTAAATGAAATCGTATTATTTATAGCAAGACTCGGCTTGTAACCCCAAATCCATCCTATGGATATTCCAGTGTAATATAGATTACCGATATCGTTATGAGTGATACTGTTATTGGAACTATGCCCTACCCAAATGCCAACTGCCGAAGGGAATTCTTGTCCGCCATTTTGGATGATGTTATTATTTATACGAATATCCTTAGTATGCTCCACACCTGTGAGAGCTTTGAAATCTCCAAGATAAATTCCGCCACCACCTAGATTATGTAAGTAGCATTGTTCAACCAGGCTCTCCGAACAGCCTTTGCCAATCCATATTGCATGTTGTCCTGTCTTTGAAAGTTCAATTCCTGAAAAGGTGATATGACGTGCCCCTTCTACAAATATTGCTGCATTTAAGAGAGCAGCGGCCTGATTGGGTTCAAAACCTGTGGTCGGTATTTTATAATGGCTGTACTCAAAAGATAATCCTTCAAAGCTGATATTTGATACATATTCATTTGTAATAGCTTCACCTTTGAGATGAATAAAATTATCTAGAACCGGAGCAACTACCGTAGTGTTTTCAATAGATTCACCTTCTCTAGGTATGTAATTTAAAATCCCGTCTGTCGAAAGAAACCATTCTCCCGATTGATCAAGAGCTCCCTCAAAATTTTCTAGGACTACTCGTGTACCTTCTTTCAGTTTGTTCCATGGTTTCATACCCTTACCCGAAGTTGTGAGGGATAGACTGTCAAAAGAAAGCGCATCTAAATAGCGTAGGGTAAAATCCCATTTGTGAAAAGCCTTAAATCGAACATTTGTTACTTCTTCATTTTTTATCTTTGAAAATGATTCAAATGAATCTGGATTAAAGAATAGTTTTTGTTGCGCTCTTTTTGGAATGCGGCCGTTACCTTTTTCCATAATATCCTCCGTCACATGATCTAGAAGAATAAAGCCCTCATTTGGTATTCGGGCTTGTATGGCTCTTTTGCCATTCACATACAATTGATCAAATACCCATTTCTTTTGATTGATGCTTGGCAACTTTATTTGCCAGATACCCTTTTCATTTACCGTAAAGCCTGTAATTATTCTTCCTCCAGTAAACACTGGTTTTGCCTTTTTTGCTGCCTTGTATACAATAGGGTGATTTTCTGTTCCGCTATCTTCGGGTCCAAGAATCAACGGTTCACTCATCGTATAATTTCCATTTTTAACTATCACAGTATACGATTGATTTGTATTGGAGACTTTTTTATAATTGCGAATCGCATCTCGTGCTCCGACAAGAGAGGCTAATGGTTGTTCATTTGTTCCTTTAGCATTGTCATTACCAGTTGGCGTGATATACAGGGTAACTTGTGAGCTTGCACAAGTAGTCATATATATGAGCATAACTAAAACAAAACCAGTTATTTTCATCTCATTTAAATACGTAAAATAATATTATGAAAGTGTGCATTGGTAAGACAAAAAAAAGCTACCGATAATTAAATCGATAGCTTTTATACGAGGTATATTATTTATTTAAGTTTCGGCAGTGGCTGACCCTCGATCCACGGCACGCCTAAATCCATCAAACTTTTTTCCATCTGAGGGATGACTGTATCATGTAAATCATTCAACTTCACTCTCATTATTTCAAATTCCTTTTTCGCTATATCTAAATTTTGAAGCGCCGTCCCAGTAGGTCCATGGCTACTTCGTAATCCTCTTAAAGCAGTAAACATTCTATCTCTTAATGTTGGATTATTTCTTTCCCCAATTTCCTCCTTTGCTGGATTCCCATTCATTTGCATATCTAGAGATTTCAACTCTGCATCCAAATTGTTGAGTTTAGTCGCAACTTCAGATGAAGGTTTATCAGCTCTAGCAAATGCCGATTGCATCGCACTAGATTTAGCTTTCAAATTATCCATTCGGATACCTGCGGCAGAAACAGCTGCTCTGACAGCGTCCATTTCTTTCTTGAATGCAATGATTTCAGAAGAAGGTTTAGGAGTCAGCGCTGGCTCTATCAAAGCTTCTACTTTGAATGTCTCTGGTCCAGATAAAGTCTCCCAATTGCCATCGAGCTCTTTTTCTAAAGTAACTGTGTATTCTCCTATAGGTACTTCAGCACCACCTCTGTTAAAACCTCCACCACCTTGTCGCGGATTACTTTCAGCTCTGATCGCATTCTTAGAAGCATATCTCAAATTCCAAGTGCTTCGATTCAGTCCTTTACTTTTTTTCGCCTTGACTCGATTGATGACTTCGCCATCTAGACTTTTTATAGTCAACCAAACATTTGCTAGGCCATCTCCTTTTTCTGATTCTTCTGCCAACACATCCCAGCCTGGAAAAGGTATGTCTTGGTTATTTTTAGACATTTCTTTTTCTTTCTTCTTTCGCATTGATGATTCAGACTTTGGAAATTGAGGAAGCATATACGTAAACGTAGCACCATATGGTGGATTTTCTCCAGTGTAAAATCCTGCACCTTGACTCCCTGTCATATCTCTTTTATAAAATTTCTTGGCAGGCTTTATTGCAAAGAGATGACCATCAGATTTCATAACATCATCATTTAATTCTCTAAGTACACTATAATCATCTAGCACATAAAAACCTCTTCCAAATGAAGCGCCGACAAGATCGTTTTCTCGGCGCTGTATGGCCAAATCTCTAAATGATATTGTCGGAGAACCTTTTAGTTTATTCCATTGACTGCCGCCATCAAGTGTGAAAAATATTCCGAATTCTGTTGCTGCAAACAACAAGTCTTGTTTTACATGATCTTGTAACACTCTCCACACTATATGGTCTTCTGGTATGTTACCAGTTATTTTTGACCAAGTCTGACCGTAGTTGCTACTCTTATATAAGTATGGAGTAAAATCACCAGACTTGTGATGATCTAGTGCCATGTATACAGTGCCTTCATTATGCAAATCAGCTTTGACATCATTGACAAAAGCATATTGCGGTACTCCAGGTAGTCGATTTACTTCTATTGATGTCCAATTTGCACCACCATCTTTGGAGCTATGAAAATATCCATCATCTGTGCCGGCATAGATGAGGTTTTCATTCAGTGATGATTCTGCAAGAGATGTAATGGTATTGTAATTTGACATAGCGCCAACATCCCAAGGGTTGTCCCAGCTTTGCACTTTACCCATGATTGGCAACGTGATTCTTTCTTGATCTCTTGTCAAGTCACCTGATATCGCAGTCCAATCGTCTCCACGATTATCGGACCGCCAGACTCGGGAAGAGGCAAAATAGAGACGTGCTGGATCATGCGAACTAACAACGATTGGAGCATCCCAGTTGAATCGTTCGAAATCTTCACCTTCTCCAGCTGATGGCTGGATGCCTGTCATTTCACCAGTCAGTTGATCAATTCGATACAGTCCACCTTGTTGAGTTTCAGCATACGTAATATTAGGATTTCCTGGCTCAGTTGCTGATTGATGGCCGTCAGCGAATAATGTTTTAAACCAATCCGAGTTGCGAATGCCTTGTTGTGAATTTGTTTGTGATGGTCCTCCATGGGAGCCATTATCTTGTGTGCCTCCATATATTTTATAGAACGGTTCACTGTCATCAACGGCAACTTTATAATATTGGGTCAATGGTAAATTATCTATAAATCTCCAATTTTCGGCAAGGTCAAAACTTTCGTAAATACCCGCATCGGTACCAATCAATAAGTAGTCTGGGTCATCCATTCTGAATGCTAATGCATGGTTGTCAGAATGTTTGTCTCTTTCTTGTAGTCTTCTGAAATTAGCACCTCCATCATCTGACACTTGTACCCTTACATCCATCAGATAAAGTCTGTCAAAGGCGTGAGGTGACGCATATAATTCTTGATAGTAATGAGGACCCGTCGCCCCAGAAACGGCATCTGACATTTTATTCCAAGACGCACCTCTGTTGGTAGATTTAAATACACCACCTGTCGTTCTATCTAATTCTATTGCTGCATAAATCACATCTGGTTTCTGTGGAGAAATAGCTAAACCTATTTTACCCAAGTTTGATGTTGGAATTCCAGAAGACAATTTGTTCCATGTCTCGCCACCATCTGTACTTTTATAAATACCTGAATTTGGTCCACCGCCCATGTAGGCAGCCACAGTTCGATGTCTTTGCCAAGTAGCGGCATACATGACATCTGGATCGCGTGGATCAGCAACCACATCCGTCACGCCAGTCCACTCCTTATCTCCCAATACATGCTTCCATGTGCCCCCACCATCAGTCGACTTATACAGCCCTCGTTCTCCACCTTTGTTCCACAATGGTCCTTGTGCTGCAACCCAAACTGTATTTGGATCAGTTGGATGAACAATTATTTTGGATATGTGCTGTGATTCTTTCAATCCTACATTCTTCCAAGATTTGCCGTCATCATCACTTTTATACACACCATCGCCAAAGCCAACATGTCTGCCACCAACATTTTCTCCTGTCCCTAACCATATGGTGCTTGAATTATTAGGATCGATGGTTATACAACCTGTTGAGTATACAGACTCTTTGTCAAAGATTGGGTCCCAAGTAACTCCTGCGTTTGTCGTTTTCCAAACGCCTCCAGAACCAACAGCGACATACCAGACATTGTCGTCATCTGGATGAATGGCAATATCTGCAATGCGACCAGAAGCAAAGGCAGGACCTACACTTCGCAACTTTAATGCACTGTATATATCTTCTTTTTTATTCTTTTTCTGACCGTCTTGTAGCCAACTTGTTTGTTGGAAACATAAAAGGATGAGTATTGATAATAATGTGTGTTTCATATTTTTATAATGATGTTAATTGACTTGAATATACACTTTCTTTAGATTGAATTAATGAGAAAAATCCTAGTATTTCATAAGATATAATAGATAGTCTTAGAGTATCAAAATCAATTGCAATAAATGAGCAACAATTTTTTTAATCAAGAAGGAGGTAGATGCATCGATTTTTTTAATCACATAAAAGGATAGTTGTATAGATTTTTTGAACCACATAGAAGGATAGATGCATAGACTAGCGTTTTTGAAATCTATGTGCTCTATCATTCTATGTGGTTCATTACTATCTCCAATGCAGCGACACATGAATAATCGAATATGCACAATTAATCGTCCAAATACTTTTTATTTAAGATGTAATATCTGTGTTCATCAGTGAGCTTTCCATCTTTCCAAATGTTGTTTTTAAATACCGCTTCTTTTTGATAACCGCATTTTTCTAAAATCTTCATTGAGGCAGGATTATGTCCAAACACACCAGTATGAATTCTAACATATTCTAATGTTTTAAATCCATAATCGGTAACCAATTGACAGGCCTCTGTCACGATGCCATTGCCCCAATATGGCTCGCCAAGCCAATAGCCAATTTCACCAGTTCTCCTATAGACATCATTTAAAGGAACAAATCCAGCTATACCAGCAAATTTGCCTTGATATTCTATGGCGAATGTGACAGTAGGATCTTCTTGATTTGTAAGATTAATAAAAAAATCTGCATCATCAATAGAGTAGGGGTGGGGAAAGCGATCTCTAAGATTTACCCATATTTTTCTATTGTTCGCAATTGATGCCAATTCTTCTCTATCAGAGGTTTTAAGTTTTCTCAGTAAACATTTACTTCCTTCTATTTCCATTTTGATTTCTATTTTATTAGAACTTCGATCAGCTAGTTTATGCAATTAATAACTCCACATCATAAATCCAATTATATTATTTTTTAAAAAATATAGACTCATTAGGCAAACAAATAAAGACGTGAATCCAAAATACATTTGAAATGTCTTAGACTCATTCTTCTGTCTTAAACTTAGAATAACAGATACAATTGATAATACAAATAAAGCAATCGAACCAAGAAATATAGAAAGTCCAGCAACATTAACCCTATTTGCATGTACCATATCTAAAAGAGTTAAGCCTAAGCCAAATGGAATCATCATAAACCCGACACATGCAAACCATAAGATTAATCTGGATCTATACTTGTTCCGATTTCTTTTTAATAAATTCAATAATAGCCAAACTGTGGCATATATTAAGTAAACGAGTATACTAATTAGAGACAATGTTAGGATACCAAAACGCAACCATTGAAATACTAAAGATGACTTTTGATAATATGTACCCCATGACCAAAAAGCAGGTATTTCTTCTTCACTATTGAGCAGAATTTGCGTTGGAATCTTCATGTCTCCGAAATAAAACTGATTGTTTCCTGCGTACCATAGTGTATCTGACGTTTCTTCAAACATATTAGTCATGACAATAGAAGTGTCATCAAACTTTACATTGATTCCCTCTGTGACTTGATCGATGAAAACTTGGATTTCCTGTCTTGGACTTTGGTTAGTATAAAATCCCTGATACTTTTTAGCGATTTCGTTTGGGATAGATTTGATCTCTCTACTGTCTACAACAATATCATTTTTAAGGAATTAATCATATATTATATTTAAGAATGGACCTGGGGACACTAAGCTATTTACAGAAATGGCAACACCTAAATCCGCTTCTCTTGAGTATCGATAATCAGAACCAAAACCATCTATCCCACCATTGTGCCCGTGAAACTCAACGTTTTTCTCCCAACTCGTGCTGTTGGCTAAGCCATATCCAAAAGGCAACCCAGCTTTTGTTGCTAAAGTTGTCTGCGGATTTTCAATTCGGATGATTGTTTCTTTTTGCAAAAATTGTCCTGTATCTAAGATTCCATTTTTCAGCATTAGCTGGAGAAATTTTTCCATGTCTGAAGCATTTGCACAGAGACCACCAGCAGGTTCTATATTCATGGCTAAAAAAGCTTCAATTTCAAAGGTGCCATTTTTCATTTTATAGCCATTCGCTAACAGCTTTGAATCTACTGGAAGCTGAAAATAGAATTCTGATTGTTGCATGCCGATTGGAGTTAATACCTCTTCTTTCACAAATTGATGAAATGGCATACCTGAAATTTTTCTATGATATATCCCGCCAATACATAACCTACATTAGAATAACTCATCCGAGTACCTGGTTCCCATCTTGAGACAAGTGATGTTTTGCGTTTTAATAATATCTTTTTTAATGGTGGTCTTGAATGGTCTTCATTGTTGTATAGGGAATGGAAATGCATGTCATCAAAACCTGCTGTATGTTCTAGTAAATTGGCAATCGTTAATGATGCTTCATTCTTCCATTGATTAATTATCGGTAATGTAGAATCGATATCCATTACCTTATCACCTAAATTTATTTTACCCATCTCAACCAACCTCATCATTGCCAATGCTGTAAATGATTTAGATATAGAGCCTACACGGAAAAGATGATTTGCAGTAACAGCTTCCTTTGATTCTACATTTGCGTATCCAATTCCACCAGTAAAGAGAACACTATCTTTTTTTACTATGGTGATCATTGCACCTGGAATCTGCATTTTTTCAAGTTGATTTTTAAAGTGTCAATTAAAGGCTCAATAGATTGTGCGTGAATTTGCGCAGTAGTTAATAGAAATAGTATGATAAATGTTATTAGTTTCATTTTTTTTAAAAGTGTTATCTTTTATTCTTTTAACTTAGCTATATCGATTAGAATTTATAGCAATAAGCCTATACTATATAAAATAAATAAATTCTACCTATTCAGGTAAATTAAATTAAGTAGAGGACAAATTTGGATGGTCAGTGAAAATATATAATGAGAATTCTATTTGCTAATAATTAAAATACCAACTAATTTGTCACTTTAAGCGTCTATACACTTAAATGATATTCTATGATTAAGATTAATCAAATAATAGCAGCAATGTTTTTAACTATGGTCTTCATTAGCTGCGGCGAAGATATGCAAAGACCAGATGGCATTATCCTCTTTGAAGATGGCAGTACATTTATTGAATTAGTGAATGTTGAGGATTCAAGATGCCCAGCAGATGTCACCTGCGTTTGGGAAGGTAATGCTGGGGTATTCATGCGGATATCTCAAGATGAGAGCCAGCAAGAATTTACTTTAAATAGTAATCCAGGTGAAAATACAGGTGTAAAGGAAACTGAATTATTTGGTTACAATATCGAATTAATTGACGTGTCACCCTTTCCTACTGCTAAGACAACTGGCAACATTAGTTTGGAAGAATATGTCATTGATCTTAAAGTGACACAATAAATGAAAGGCAAGATGAATGCTTGGCAAGTCATTTTTTTATATTTTATGAAGATGGATCGGCATACCATCAGTGGGTTGCTGTAGCGGCACTTCTTGAATATTTGGAATGTAGTTCGCATCTATGCTTATATCATATTTTTTCAACAGTGATATCATCACTAATTTAATCTGCATGTCTGCAAACGCATATCCGATACAGTGATGCTGACCTGCACCAAATGGAGAGTAAGCAAAAGGGCATTTTTTCTCTTCTGATCGAGACTTGTCAAAACGCATGGGATCAAAAGAAAGTGGATTCGTCCATACGCGATCATCGAGTTGTGTTTTTTGTAAGATACAACTTACCACGGCATCTTTAGGGATGGTCAGCCCATTTACTTCAAGATCTTGAGTAAGTTTGCGCACGACCTGTGTCAATGGCGGACGTAATCGTAATACTTCTTTTACGACTAGATTTAGTTTTTCATACGCTCTTAGATCTAAGGGGTCTTCAATTGGTTTATTAATCGCTTTTATTTCTTCTTTTATGATTTTTTGCCATTCAGGATATTTAGCTAAATAATAACTAAGAAATGTCAATGTAATGGCTGTTGTATCATGTGAAGCCATCAATACAAATATCAAGTGATCGACAATTTCTTTATCAGAAAATTGTTTGCCGTCCTCATCTTTAGCAAGACAAATTCTGCTGAATAAATCTTTTCCTGGATTGCCTTTGCGTTCTTTAATTAATGCATAAAATAATTTCTTTAACTTTTTACGCCCTTTTATTCCTTTGTAATATGTAGTTCCAGGTAACTTAATTGGAATTGCAGAAGCAGCATTTACAATATCAGAAATAGCAATGTTTATTTCTCCGAGTTTGTCTGTATTTTCTAAGCCAAAAAATACTTTGCTAGCCAATCGCAATGTCAACATTTTGAAAAATGGAAACATTTGTTTTTGCTCATTGGAAGGTAGGCCGTCCACAACTTGATTAATGATGTCAGGCATGATATCTAAATAACCTTTCATTGCAGGTTTTTTAAATGCATCAAGCATTATTCCCCTATGGTATTTATGTTCAGCACCATCCATCAACATCAGACCATTTGGAAAAAGATCTGACAAAGAAGTCTCCCAAGCTTCTTTATTTTCAGTAATTGCTGCGTTGTCTATTAATATAAGTTTGTTGTGATTCGGGTCTAATAAGGTGACATTAGAATTAGACCAAATTTTGATCGCGAAAATATCTCCATAACTTTTTTGTAGCCTTGTATACATGTCATATGAGCCAGCTAAAAATTCTTTAAAGTGACCAATGAATATAGATCCTTCTTCACTTGGTAAATGCTTTAAATCTCTAAATTTTAAAATGGACATACTGAATTATTAATAATCTAAATAAAGGGTGAGATATACCAAAATGATAGTTCCCACCCTTCTTTTTTTATTATCTAATTACAAAACCAACTCTTGCAAATAAATGTCGACCTGCGTAACTAAATTGCGGAGATCTTCTTGAATATACAAATCTACCACTTGAAGTAAATGTGTCATCGACTTCATCCGGGTAAACATCAAGGATATTATGAGCTCCTATTGTAAATTTTACACCGTTAAGATTATAACCTAAACTTAGATCTGTGATAATTTTTGGTGAATTATATGGATTTATTTCTGCATTGTCAAGCAGATCTAAATCAGCATCGAAAATAGCAGCACTAGTTGCTTCAGTTGTTTCTCCAAAGTATGTGTTTCGAAGATAAATGTCTATACCGCTAACTGTTAATGTATTCCCTAAAGTAATTTTTACTCTTGGCACAGCTTGTTCTAAATATAGTCTACTTGTCTGATCAAAATATGTCCCAATTTGTCCAGTCTCCTCTAAGATGTCAGAACCATTAATCCCTTTATCTTGATCCCATCGTGTTCTTGAAAATGTTGCTGCAAGATCATTACGTAAAAAAGAGCCATTGCCTAAGCCTAAACTATGTGCAAGTACAATATCTAAACCTGTAGAGTTCGTACTAATTGCATTTGCAAAAAATGCTGCTCTAGTCGCACCAGCTTGATCAAAAATTCTAGAAAGTTCTTCATTGCCTTCTGGGCCAAATTGACCAGTCAGAATAACACGGTCATCAATTGTAACTCGATATACATCTGCAGTAAGTCTTAAGTTAGCACTTGGTACTTTTGCTGTAAAACCCAAACTGATGTTTTGTGAAGTCTCTTCTTTTAATTCAGGTATGCCTAAGAGCTGAGCCGCTCTAGACGTATTAGAAAAGACTCCAACTTCTTGCGCTACAGAAACACCATCAACCAAATTAAAAATTGTTGAGGTTCTACTGAAATGAATTTGGTGAAGAGAAGGAGCTCTGAAGCCAGTAGCAAAAGCACCTCTAAGTGATATGTTTTCGGTAAGCTTATACCTACCTGTTAATTTGTAATTAAACGTAGATCCGAAATCTGAATAATTTTCAAATCTCACTGCAGCTCCAATCAAGAAAGCTTCTGATATATCGGCCTCTATATCTAAATAAGAACCAATTGATGAACGGTTTGCATCAACCTGATTGGTTGGTAAAAATCCAGCAAAGCATTGAGCTCCAGAAGGATGTGCTCTACCTAATAAATCCCTTGATAATGCATTGTCAGGTGTTGCGCCATTCACTAGATTTCCATTGACATCAAAATTTCCAAAAGACAGCTCAGTGCCAGGAATGACTTGAAAATTCTCGTATCTGTACTCTGCACCAAATGCGATATTTATACCGCTAATGCCATCTACAGTATCAAAGTATTGCGAAACATCAACATTACTCGTCGTTTGATTGAAAGAGTGACCGCCAGAATCAAAAGCTGTTGGAGAAGACGATCCAATGGTAGCGTTATGTGAATCCGTAATATTAAATAAGAATGAATTGCTACCTGTGACTGCACTGAAATCTGTTGACCAGTTTCCAAGTTTACTTTTAATTCCTCCTCCCATTGAGTTGTCTACTATGTTACTATTAATTTTAGGTGTAGTACCATTAGGATAAATAGATGTTAAGGTTCTGCTCTGAGAAGGTAATCGATAGAAACAACCAGACTGACCTCTTCTGTATGACGTGCCACCAAAGGCGTAAACTTCAGTATCCTCATTAATAGGATAGGAGAAGTTAACAAATAGTTTACCGCCTCTATTTTCTGATTGCCCTACGCGCATGTTGAAATCCGAACGCTGTTGTCCTCTTGCTGCAAGCTCACTATCTGTAGCATCAAAACCAAGTACATCATTGAGACCATTTAGTGATTCAAGACCATTAAGTGCCGTTAAAGTTTCTTGATTAAAATACCCCACTTGAGGTGCCAACTGTTGGATCTGATCTAATGATAAGGAAGTGACATCGACCCCTGGGATAGATGCCGAAGCTACTCGTTCAACACCATTCAATCCATTAAATATGCCACCTGTAAATTCCAACATACGATTTGTTGATCCTCGGTAATCTAATTCTCCAGTTAGATTTAAAAAGCCTTTTTCTCCAATAGAAAAACCATAATTAGCACCTAAAACAACATTTTCACCATCTACAGATTTTGTATCACCATCAAAAGGTCCAATGTTTCCAGTGAAATTTGCTCCAGTTGTCACATTAACCGCCAGTTGATCTGTCGCTTCTTTCAATTTAATATTGATCACTCCTGCAATGGCGTCTGAACCATACTGAGCTGCTGCTCCGTCTCTCAATACTTCTATCTTATCAATAGCAGTAGCAGGTATTGCGTTAAGATCAGTTCCCACATTACCTCGACCAAATGTGCCATTCACATTTACTAAAGAGGTTGTGTGTCTTCGCTTTCCATTTATCAACACCAATACTTGATCTGGACCTAGGCCACGTAAAGAGGCTGGATCAATATGATCTGTACCATCCGAAATGGTCTGAGTATTGGATGAAAATGAAGGTGCCGTTTGATTTAATAGCTGATTAACAGATGTCTGAGGAGCTGCACTTGACAGTTTACTTATATTGATGACATCTACAGGGACAGCCGAATCAAGATTTGTTCTATTGGATGCTCTTGTTCCTGTAACAACTACTTCATCTACTAATACACCACTTTGCATTTCGAAATTCAATGTGGTAGTTTGACCATTTACGACGGTCACATTTTTACTCATTTCATTGTAACCGACATAACTCGAAATAATGGTATAATTACCAGGTTCAAGATTGAGGGTATAAGATCCATCGAGATCAGTAATAGTTCCTTGTGTAGTGCCTTCAACACTTATGCCAACACCTATCAATGGGAAATTGTCTTCCATGATAGTACCTTGGACAGTCCCTTGTGAATAGATGGCTGTAGTGGTCAGAAATAAAATAAATAAAAGTTGAAATGTTTGTTTCATTTGTAGAATGTTAGTTATTAGATAATGTGGGCAGGCACTATTTTTACATAGTCATAGCCCTCTAATGTACTAAAACAAATGTTATGAGTATCTAGATAACCAATTAGTAATCTTTTGTATACCAATGCTGACTTGAGAAGCATTGCTTTCTAAAGAAAACTTTTGCTTAGCTTTTGATTCTTCAAAATCAACAAATGCCAAGCGGGCAACTAAATCATCTTCCTACATACCAAAAGCTGTTCCAGATAGTAGTGCGACACCGGTATCTTGTGAAAGTCGTTCACAAAGAACTTGAGACGTATGAATGCCATTTCATTAAGGTGTTTATTTTAAGTGTCGGTGATTCTTCTACCTATATGAATGTATTGTGGCTCATATCTACTAGCTTAACTTTAGCCCGTTTAGATGAACGAATAATGTAATGGCAGTCTTTTACTTTCGCAACAAACATGTAATAATGATCAAATTATGATAAATCATACTTATTTCAAGAATAAATCTTGATAAAGAGAATGGGATGTAAATAATACTAAAAATTAAGTAGTATTGAGCCCACTCCGAAAACTCACAAAACCAAAAATGTTTCTTTTGGCGGTATTTTTCATTTTCTCAATTGACTGATGCTCAGGCATCACTGAATTTCAAAAACCAAAAATATCATCCAAAATATTCCATTTTATGCAATTCGTTAGTTTTCAGAGTGGGCTCAGTATTAAGTTTGAAAATAAACAAGATCAGCAAGAGTTATATCAGATGCTTTATTATTTACTATTAAACAAATGTACCTCCGTGTAAGATTCCACCATCATTTAAAATGACAGACCCTGTACAAAATGAACTTGCATCCGATGCTAAAAATACGGCAAGGCCTGCCATTTCATCAGGAGAAGCCATTCGATTGAGAGGAGTTGCGCCTACCACATTTTTGTGTAGTGCCTCATTTTGCCATAAAGCGGCACTCAATTTTGTTTTGACAAATCCTGGGCAGATGATGTTAACTCGTATGTTGTCCTTGCCCCACTCAACAGCTTGGTTTTTGCCCAGCATGATTAATCCTGCTTTACTGATATTATAAGCAGCAAAATTTGGAGATGGATGCATACCTTCTACAGAACTAATGTGGATAATACTGCCTCCTCCTTGCTTTTTCATTTGAGGGTAACATAAATTACTCAAGGATAATGCCGCAGTCATGTTGATATCTAATGTCTTTTGATAAGCCACAAGATCCATATTTTCGACTGGACCAAAATAAGGATTTGTACCAGCATTATTAATCAAGACATCGACTCTACCATATTTATCTACAGTGCTTTTGATTAAATTTTCTTGGTCTTCTTTTTTAGCGACATGACAAGCAATGCCTGTAGCTTCTAAGCCATCTGCCTTAAATTGCTCAGCCACTTCGTCTACTGCTTCTTGTTTTCGACTGCTGATCACTACACTCGCTCCCGCCTCTGCTAAGCCTCTTGCCATAGACTCCCCAATACCTTTTGAAGAACCTGTGATAACGGCAACCTTACCTTTCATATTGAAAAGCTTTTGTATTCGATTATTTTCCATGTGTTTATTTTTTTAGTTTTATAATTAAACCTTCTTGAGCCACTGAAGCAATTAGTCTTCCAGTTCTGTCATAGTAAGTGCCGCGCCCTAATGTCCTACCTCCAAAACTACTCGGACTATCTAAATCATACAGGACCCAATCCTTTAAGTCAAAATCTCTATGAAACCACATGGCATGATCTAGGCTTGTCATATAGTATTCTGTAAAGCTAAAGTCTTTTCTATTCGGCATGATGCCTGTACTCATGATATTATAATCAGAGATGAAAGTGAGTAGGATGTGTTGTTTTCTTATATCACTGGGAATGTCACCTTTGATTTTAGTCCAAATAGATCGTTTAGGCTCAGAATTTTGTGGATTGACAAGATCTGTATGCTTGTGCCTTTTAAATTCTATAGGCCACACATAATTCATTCGATTGTATATCTCTGGATGACTCTCTTTATATTTTAGATTGTACTCAGCATCATTTATTAAATTATCTGGACCTACTGACTCGGGAATATCAAACTGGTGTTCGAATCCAGCTCTGTTTGTTGTGAATGAAGCAGATAGATTAAATATGGCATTGTCACCTTGCTTAGCCACAACTCGACGTGTGGTAAATGAACCGCCATCTCTTATGGTATCAACTTCATAGCGAATTGGTAAATCATGTTTGCCTGCTAGAATAAAGTAGCCATGAAGAGAATGACAAAAACGATCTACGGGGACGGTTTGATAAGCAGCTTCCAGTGCTTGCGCAAGGGCTTGACCTCCATACACACGCCCCCAAGGTGTTTTAAAACTAGATCCTTCGAATATGCAAGATTTTAGTTGCTTTAATTCAAGCGTTCTTAGGATATCTGACACTGTATACATAGTACAAAAGAACAAAAAAGGGTTGACGTACGATACATCAACCCTGACAGATATATTTTTATTGATTTAGGTTAAATTGCTCCTAAACCTTTCAAGTCTGCTAATAAAGCCTCAGGTGTCTTATAACCTGGAGATACTTTGATTTTATTTAAATTTTCATCTAGATAGACCATTGATGGATATCCTAGTCTGCCATTAAGCATTTCATGAGCCAACATGTTTACACCTCGTCTTCCTGCATTGACCCATTCATAATCTTTTCCTTTAAATGTGATAGGTTGTTTTTGCTCTGCATTAAACTTGACTACATGAAAATTATCATTCAAGTACTTGATGACTTCAGGATCTGTAAATGTCTTTTTATCCATGACTTTGCACCAGCCACACCATGACGTGTACATGTCAATCATGACTTTTTTATTGCTGTTCTTTGCAACTGCTTCAAGATCGTCAATAGAAGTCCATTGGAGACCTCCTTTACTTGGTGTTGTTTTATTAGTTGTAGCTGGTACGGCAGCACCTGTCTTTAGTGACTTAGTTGGAATCTTAGTAGCTGTTGTCGCCTTTGAAGTTTCAGCGTCTGATCCTTCATTCTTACAAGAAACAATCATCAAGCCAAGTGCGAGTGATATGATTAAAAATTTGAGCTTATGCATGTTAGCAATTTTGATTTAGTGGTATAACGGTAAAAATACTATAACGTTTAACAATTGTCAATTAGTTTTCATCTAACGTATGAATTCAGGAATAGTTAAATGGATTTTGTATGCTTTCAGACGGTTGAGTAAACCATTTCCCTTCAGAATCCCCCATAAACACGTGGTCTTCGAGCCGTATTCCAAATTTTCCAGGTACACAAATCATTGGTTCGATACTGAATGTCATGCCCTGTTCTAGCACTGTTTTTTCGTACTTCACGATGTATGGCCACTCATGAATGTTTAATCCAATGCCATGACCGGTACGATGAGGAGTACCAGGTAATAGATAATTTGGTCCTAGATTTCTTTCTTGAAGTGCATCTCTTACGGCATCATCGATAGAAGAACATGTCTTTCCGACAACACAACTTTCGAATGCTATTTGTTGGATTTCACGTTCCTTTTCCCAAATATCTGTTGCCTCATCAGAAGGATTGCCAAACACATAGGATCTTGTAATATCTGATATGTAGCTGTGTAAAAGGCATCCAGTATCGATTAAGACAACTTCGTCTTTCTGTAGTGTTTTTGGTTGACGGACACCATGTGGGAATGCACTATCTGGCCCAAATAAAGCAATACAGAAGTAAGATCCATCTTTAGCCCCACATGTGCGGTGAGCTTCATCCGCAAATGAGCAAATGTCTTGACTAGAAATGCCTTCACGTAGAATTGCGCCTATTGATTTTTGTACTTCAATGGTGATATTCATGGCTGTCTGAATGATCGCTAGTTCTTGATTGGATTTTCGCATTCGGCATCCAGCTGTTATGGGTTTTGCATCCATCAATTCAAATTCCTTGGAAAGCTGATTGATGCCATTTGATATAAAATATGGTGTCGATTCATCTAATCCAATTCGCAGACTTGATTTTACTTGAGATTGAATAATATCTATGAATAAGGAATATGGACTTTCATGTTCTTCCCAACAATGAATCTCACTTTCCATGACCATAAAATCTTGTATCGTGCCTTCTTCAAATTTTGGGGCTATAAAATGTAGCTTTCCATGACTAGTTAAAATTGCTCCAACCATACGCTCACTCTGATTCCATACCATTCCTGTAAAGTAGTAGAGATTAGTGCCAGCGTGTACGTAAATGGCGTCAATATTGTGTGATTCCATTAAGCGGCAAGCATTTGATATTCTTTGTTTAAATTCGCTTTTTTGAATTGGTGTTACATCAAATTGTATGTCAGCTAATCGCTGTAATTCTGCATCTCTTGTGGATATTCCTACGCCCTGCGTCATACTTTTGTTTATTATTGAGTTGTGAGTTTAAGAAAAAGCGCTCTTTTAATGCAATTTGTTTATTGATATGTTGAAAAGAATATTCGGTTTTGTACTACTAGTGATGTTTGTTTTTCCCTCTCATGGTTCAGGCCAAGCGCAAAACAATAACTGGTCCTCATTTCGGTTAAGAAAACAAATTACACCCAAAACGAGAATTGATATTAGACCGATCATTCGATTCAATAAAAATATATCTAGCTATCAAAACACTTCTATAGATGTTTCCATTAACCACAAACTAGGTGGTGGATGGTATGTCCAATTTTTAGCAAGAAGATGGTTTTTACCAAACTCGACTGATGGTCAATTTTTGTGGCCAGAGATCGGACATCAAGCGGAGACAAAATATTTTGCGATTACGAATAGGGTGAGATTGCATTACTCTCTAAACTTGAACGAAATCAACCCATCTGATTTTATTCGCTTTCAATCTACAATTGTACCATATGTTAAGTGGAAAGTAAAACCATTTTTGGCACTTGAAACTTGGTACTTACTTGATGGAGAGAATGTTTATAGGCGCTTAAGAATAGAACCAGGGTTTAATATTAAACTTGATGCTCTTAACAATTTGACTGTAATGTATCGTAGAGAAAATACAATTGACGTAGACCCAAGCAATCATCAAAATCACTATCTGCTAACATTGACAAGAAACATATAGTCTCGGTAAAAGTAGTTAAAGAACTTAAGGACTCACTACATTCGTACCATATAGAAAAAAACCAAGAAAAGTAATGCAATTAAGGTTAGGAGCTAATGCTATACCAAAAGGAAAGTGGTTTGAGACTTTTGTGAGCCAGAGGTTTTAGTTGTTACCAAGGCGAGAAACGGAATGAATGCCGGTATTCACGAGTATTCGCAAGAATGAGAACGACTAAAAGATCTGCTCATAAATTCCAAAAATCCTTTCTTTTTGGTATAACTACATAATTGCCACATTATTTTAATGCGCTGTGTATCTAAGTGTTTTATACTTTTCAACTTGCTTTCCCATTTTGTCTAAAGCAGCGTCAAAAGCGTCATGATGTTGCGAACCTTCTGCAGATGCGAAAATCTCTTTTCCTTTGAGGTTTGCATGAAGTTTAACTTTTTTGGTTGGGTGTTTATCACCTCGTAAGAATATTTGAATGGACTGTAGAAAATGATATTTATCAAAATACTTCTGACATTTTTCATGCGCATACTTCTCAAAGGAATGTTCCGGCTCTACTGAATTTCGATCAATCTTAATATCCATATATAAAATTAGTTTAGTTTTGGAATGTACAGACTTTTAAAATAAGAGACAAGATTTAATCTAAAATTTAAAAATTTAGACACTACTGGTGTTTAGATAGTCGAATAAACCATCAAGGACGTAAAGAATTTTATAATTTGCCAACAAATATACAGCTTATGAAAAGCTCGATTTTTATTAGGATGATGGCCATACTAGCCATCTACTTTGGATTGACCTATTTTGGTGGGGACATAGGTCGAAAAATTATGTATCCAGTGCGCTTGTTTGTCACTTTTCTCCACGAATTTGGGCATGCACTTGGTGCTGTCATTACTGGAGGATGGGTAGAGGAAGTCCAGATCAATCAAGATGGAAGCGGATGGACTCGGACTGCAAATGGCAATAGACCCGTAACCATCATGGGCGGTTATCTAGGCAGTGCTATTTTTGGTAATCTTCTTTTCTATATCGGAGCGAGAGCAAAACGATTGATAAAGCCAGTGCTTATCTTGCTCGTTATTGCCATGTTGATAACTGCTTTTTATTGGTTTAATTCTTTATTCACCACAGGGGTATTAATAGCATTTTCAGTCTTTCTTTTATTTATTGCATTAAAGACAAATTTGGGAAGAGAGATGCTCATGTTTTTAGGTCTTGCAAGTGTGTTATACATCATCCAAGATTTTAATGTTGGGCCTAAATCAGATCTGAAAGCTTATGAAGAGGTCATGATATTCATTCCTGCAAACGTATGGATGTACATCTGGTTAGGTGTAGCGATCCTGCTCTTTATATTTAATTTACGTCTCTTATTTTCAGGTAATTATGAATCTGATGTGACATAAATGTAGCTAGGGCTTCATAATACTGGGAGGTTTGATGAAAATTAAACGACTCTAAGCAATAATCCCTCAACCTATTCCCTTAAACTCCAAATTTCATGAATGGAGTCCCCTTTGCTAGACTTGCCGGAGTGATTCCATTTGCCATCAATTAATTCATAATTAAAGGAAAGACTTAATCCAGCTTTGGCATCGTCCCGAGAAAAGAATTCTATATTTTCTATGTAGTGTCTGACAGAAAACTCTGCTTTTTTCAAAAGCTGTTGAGATTTCAGAAGCTGGTTCAATTAAAAACTTATCAAAGCTGTTTTGTTTTTACTCATATTTAAATGTTATGACAACAAAATCTTAA